>Ga0307377_10003317_pt1 | contig 18282 bp, 32 predicted proteins | sample TR3MG_FD_202535 | JGI IMG/M metagenome (GOLD analysis project Ga0307377, IMG submission 202535) | Soil microbial communities from Risofladan, Vaasa, Finland - TR-3 | ecosystem: Environmental > Terrestrial > Soil > Coastal area > Acid sulfate soil | place: Finland: Risofladan, Vaasa | collected... | reverse complement strand
CGCCATGCCAAATTCCAGTTCTCGCCTCTGGATAATAAACCTCACCATCAAAACTTTCGAGATGTTCAATCGCATCCTTGCGCCAACCTCTATGACCCGATTCCCGATGAGTCGGACCTGCTAAAAAGATACTAGGAGACACCTTGTCGATATCCTCTAATGCATATACTACTTTCATCCCTTATAATTTCCTCTTGCCATTATGCCAGAAATGCCCCACAGCTATTGCATCCATAATGAAGATTATCATCCCACAAATCACTCGACCCACATTTACCACATCGCCCTGTAAAATGCCCTGTCGGCTTTCCCTCAGGATTGTTTCGTCTTTGCTCTGAAGTCATACTATCTAGCGTACTCTGCTTGGCTCGCTTGTCCCAATAGACATCATCAGCTTGACGATTGTAATTACCATCCTTATCATATCGTGGAACACTGTGTTCTGGCTGGTAACTGTCAGTTCGGTTGTCAGATGCCTGAGCAGAAAGTCATATATTCTGCTGGGCACTGACCGGCACATGTAACTAATTACACCTAAGCCCCATAGGCCTATGGCGCCGGCCAGCATATGATTGTTGCCTGTTACCTGGTTAAGGTAATCAGAGCCCCGGGTTATAAGCTCGCTTATGTTCATCAGTAGTTCACCTGTGACACACCGCCGTCGGGTAAGGCCTTAAACGCATTACCGTTATTCGGTGACACGGATACCGCTCGGTCGTCCCACAGCTCAATCATCTGGAAGTCCTTGACATTGGTTATCTCCAGCTCCTCGCCTAAATGCTCCAGCAGCCATTTTCGTATAGGGCCTTTAACCTGTTCTTCGGTCAACGGTTTGCCGGTTTCAATATCCAGTTGTCCAATACCATGGCATCTGGCAGTAAATATCTTTACATGCTGCCCGGCTACTAACCAACGTTTAACACGGTAGATCATCGGTTTAATCGGCTCACCTACATGTTCATTACCCTGCCAGGTATCGTACTTAGCTATTGTGCCGTCTAAATCGACACCTATCCAACCTTCATTCATATCACTCTCCTTTTTCGTGTAATGTTAAGGAATAAAAAAGCAGCCCAAACCCCAGAGCCATTAACACATTCAACCACGATGCTTCGTACGTCGGGTTAGGTTTTAGTATGGCTATATTGCCGCCTGTCACCAGACCTGCTATAAATACTGCGAACATATATAGCTTCTTCTTCATTCGAAATCCCGCTTATCCATAACCACCCGGTTATAGTCCCCAGACAGGCCGGAGCCCGTATCATGAGTCTTCTTAAACATCGCGTTGTAATATGCTTCGACAGCTTCAGACTGCTGTTTAGGAGATGCCCCATTTTCGTCCCAGTCATAGTCACTCATTTCTGCCACCCTTCTTATCCTCTTTTTGTCGCCCTAAAGACAAATCCATCTATAGGATTTCCGTTCTCTCTCACTTTCAAATTGATATCACCGCCACCAAACATCTCAAAAGCCTTATTATACGCCTCACTCTGAGCTTCTGGGAAAACTAAATTTTTAATCTCAATCATCTCAATCAAATCATATTCCATAAACTGTTCAAATATTCCCTTATATTGAACCCGACCTTCTAAGACCAAACAACATTGAAAAGTCTGAGGATGAACGAAGCATTCAATCGTAAACATTGTCTCCTTCTTAGGAGCATCTCCAAAAGGCTTAGGCGTTTCAAAGACCTGTGGCCAACAATAATATTGCATCTCAGACATCTTTATCTCTAATAGGGTCTCCACTTTCTCAGCAACCTCTTTCGCTTCCTTTCCACAGTTCCAGGCATTACGAATACTCGCTGTTTGCTTCGCTATTTCTTCCTCTGAGAAATCATCATAAATATCTATCAACACATACTCGCTCATCCTAGCTTGATATCTCCCAATTGATAATTGAAGGTTTTACTCATTTCCCACATCAGTCTTCTTCCCTATGGTCATTAATCTTTACGTCTTCCTTGATTTTATCTGTCATGTCTTTGGTCAATGGAACATTCACACCGATAACTTCATGAGTCTCTCGGTCAAGGTATAAGGTCAAAGTCTTATCAATCCATTTCCCATAATAGTTGCTCCGACTTCCATATACTTCAAGCTCTCTACCACCATTGATAAACGAGAATGGAATCCGGTCATCCGCTGGAATCTCGGTGACTACTCGCTCTCGGATTGCCTTATAGTTGTTAATGATAAATTTAGCTAATCCATCTGCATTCCCAGCAGCCACACATTCGGGAGTCGTTCTTAAAAAATCCGCAAGAGGTGTGAAGTCTATTTCCTTGAAAAGATAAACCTCATTTAAAATGTCACGTTTAGAAACCTCAGCCAAGCTCTTGTCAATAAACTCATCAAAAGTTTTTGGGTCATGTTTAAGGGAATATTCATCACGCTCTTCTTGAGTTGCAGGACGTAAGACCACGATTTCTTCTGTGGTTGCGATACATCCACCCCACTCACAACAGAACATCAGATTCTCTTGCAACTTGGCAACATCGGGGGTGATACTCCCAATTTCTTTTCCATATGTCTGTGAGTCATCCCATTCAAAATAGTAAACCTCACCAGGAATAAGCTTTAACCGATACACCATTTCCTCTACAAAAAAGTTTTCGTATGGAGTAGACCATTCTCCACTTTGCCAATAGTCATACATACCACGCTTCAACCCATCTAAAGAAAAATGTTCTTTCTCTTCTGGAGTTAACAAGTTGTAAATCGTTCTATTCAGTCTTTGATTCATCATCTACCTACATTCCCATTCATTATCGTTATTTGCCCTTCCTCTTGGAACTTAGATATAACAATTGGTATTCCATATATGGTTGAGGGAGCAGGCTCCTTAAAAGAAATATAATCATTATCCCTTAAAGAAGCATAATCAGCAGCATTAACGACCACCTTATCAGGCAAATTACGCCAATCAGGCCTTCCCATATTGTTCCTTATCGCTGCCATTATCGTATCAGCAGTAGCATTCTCAGTCGTACTATTAATCTTAAAATTATATACCTCAGCCTGAGTAAGCAATATCATCAAGCTTCTTCTTCCATGCTTCAAACCATAAGCCCCTTCGTCCGAATGATTCTACTATTTCATTCTTAGTAAGAATCTCTGGTTCTAGCTCAAATCGTTCTTTATAACACTCACGCTTTTCACCCAAACGGTCAATAACCCAAAGCATATCATCATCATCATGCTTCTCCGCTAGATAAGAGACCCCTAGAATGAAAGCCTCTTCCATCCCAATATTGTCAATACATGTAGCTTCCATTCCTGATGGTTTAGTTGTCCCATCCCATGTTGCTACTCCTGACTCATGATGAATTACATTTAAAATTTCATCATCAGGCTCTTCATTTTGGATAGCTTTCATAGCATCTACGGCATCATTTGACTCGGTATTTGACTGGGCAGCAACGGGAGAATTTCCTTGGGAATTTTTACTAGCTTGCGTAAGCATATTCTCTGGTTTGCCTGCCTCTTGCTTCTGCATAAATACTTTTGCAGCATTATTGGTTATCGGGCCATATCCCATTTTTACTCCTCGGCTTCTCGCTCTTCTCGCTCTTCTCGCTCTTCTCGCTCTTCTCGCTCTTCAATTTCAATTAACAATTTAGCCAATTTTATTTGTGATGGACACCGCTCGCTAGGACGCTTTTTACGGATAATATCCAAACGGTCTTTTAGGGTTCTGATTGTCTCATTCATCATCTTCCTCCTTGAACATGGTATCCCACTCTTCAGCAGTAACACCGGTTAGAATAAATTCCCTCTCTTCAGGGGACAAAGAAGGGAAAGCATGCTGAATATGGTCTTTCTCTTCAAAACGTTTATATGCTTGCTCAAACGCCTCCATAGGCATTGCAATATGCATACTATTAGTCTTACCACTCACACTCTGAGCAGTTACTAAATGCCCTCTCCATCTGGCTTATATGATTTAATCATTATCTGCTTCCTTTTCATTAGCATTCAACAACTTATTCAAATCATCCGCTAAGTCCAACAACTCAACAATATGATGTTCTCGGATATGCTCACAATAAGCCCTCAAAGCTTTGTGAGAAGCTTTTATATGTGGCTCGTCTCCATCAACCCTCAATACAAAATACTGAGCCTTAGGGTCTACTGGGGTTCCATCACTCTTCTCAATATTATACTTTTGATATAAGCCTTCGCCAGATTCTTTTATTCCCACACTATCCATTTCACCATCTCCTTTGATAGTTATCGCCTAGTCTCATCATTCTTCGCTTCTGCTAAAAGATTCTTTACACCCATATTATGCAATACATGGTTATGGAATTCGCCAGGCTGAGCATTATCATTCATATATTTATTGTAAGCCCTTACAACAAATTCAATCTTCTCAAACTCATCATCGGTCACTTCCATCTCATAATTCTTCTTATCGGGACCCATCACTTTAAACACAGGCTCTCGAACCATCTGATTATAATTCGCATCATTAACTTTTGAGCCAGTCATCGCTTGATAATAGTTATGGATAGCATCAGCTTTAACCAAGGCAGTAGAGTCCTTTTTCTTCTCCATAAACAACCCGTTGCCAAGGTCTTCTTCATCCCTTCCCAAAGTATCATCCAAGGACATAAGATTATAGTAATAGCCCTCAGGGCACCATTCAGGAGTACCACACATTGAAAGGACTGTCACCCCATTACCAGCTCTTAATTTGCAACCTGAAGTCCGTCTGGTCTTCTTCCCAAACTTATTCTTCATTGTGACTGCCCCTAAGAACTCCATTCCAAAATAAAACTGAATACCTATTTTAAATCGAACTAATCCCTCAGTTCTTTCCAGGATATTCAGCGATAAATATATTTCCTCATCCTCATTCCTAAATGGCAGGATGCCAGCCAACTTCTCATCAGCCTCCCCTCCCATCATTTGATGCATCTCTTTAGCCGATATCTCGCCTCTCTCATACAGAGCCTTCAAGTCATCAAACTTATCATCAGGCTTCTTATCATAAAGATAGGAAGTAACTGGCTTCAACTCAATAGTCTTCCCCTCACCTGTGAAATAAACCACCTCTAAATACTTCGATAAATCTTTTCCTGCCTCTGCACACATCTTGTCCAGACATGGGAGACATACCACCCCTCGCTTCTTAAAATCTTCCTCATCAGTTATCTCATACCAGAATTGGTCATTAACCTTATAATCAAAATCAGGGACTCGATTACAGACTGCACACTCACTTATTAAATGGTCTGGGATACCTTCAGGCCACTCATCTCCTACAATTCTCACACTAATATCATTCATTGATTAATCCTTTTTACTCCACCCATCAAATATTATTTCATAAAGACCATTCTTCTCAGTCAGTGCTTTCGCTATCTTTTGTCTGCCTTCCTGACTTTTTATGTGTTCTTTAAACATCTCTTGGGCTTTATTTTTTTCTTTCTTGCCACCGAACCATTTTACCTCTCCAAGAGGCACGCCAAACCACCCATCACACTGCTTACAAAGGAAGCCTATCTTGCGAGACATCGGGTCATCAGCCGACTCAATATGCCCTCCGCACTCTTGACGATGTTCCTTCAATGAATTAATCAACCCATCAACATCTTTTTTAGACTCAAGACTATCAAAATGGTCTTCAGGAGGCTCTATGGTCTTCAGCTTCATGAAACAGAATTGACCCTTAAATTGGGTCAAATCTTCGTTCTCAAGAATCTCATCTGTCGGGATGTCAAAAGTTATACGAACCTTACTACACCTAAGCCCAGGACTCCCCTTATTTATTATCTTGGCATCCTTTAAAAAACTATCTAAGGGAATGGTTTCTTCTATCTCATCATCATTCATTATCAATCTATCCTATTCGGATATTATTATATACTCTTAAGCAACCTTTTGGTGTGGAATCTAATTTTTCTATCACTTCATGAAATTAGTTCCAAATACCTTACTTGCTACATCAATTTTCCACTGAGGCATTTCCCTCACTTCTATTATAACCCTTTGAAGATATTCATCAATATCTTTTGCCAACATTTCATTATCCCTTACTCTCAAACAACCCTCTGGAACCTCTGGAGCCCCAAATCTGTCCTGCATCTCAGCCTGTGTTTTCTTTTCCATCTCAAAATATAACATTCTCTTTGGTAGAATGAAGAGGATGGACGATATCCCAAACTTTTTTACCTCTTTGGAAATAGGCCAAATCAATATTCAAATCAAGAGCATGGGCCACATGATACAAAGCAGAATCAGCCAAAGCCACATAATGAGCCTTCCTCATCACATCGGCAGCAAAATGAATTGGCACCTGAGAAGTATCCCACGTAAAATCAGGAGAGACTATCGGCAAACCAATCCCCTTTATTTCCATCCACTTCTTAACTCTATCTAAGGATAAATCCTTAGCAGGTAACGCTGTCCGGCCATTGAAAAAGACAAAACTATCTGGTATCTCTATCTCATCATAATACTTCTGCAAGTCTTCCTCTGGACAATTATAAAAATAAGTTCTCAAGTCGCCACCCATCTCTATACCCATCTCATGAGCTGTTCGATGAATCTTATGAGTTTTCCTATTGCTTGCATGGTCGATTACGACAACTCGGTCATAACCATATTCTTCTTTAATCTTTTCAGCTTCAGCTTTAACAATTATAGTCCCTTCCTGAATCTTATCATGACCGGCAACATGCCACGCATCACTACACCAATGAAGCTCATCAATATAAGGATTATATTTGAAAAACTCAGAACTCTTAAATTTTTCCAACATCATCCAGCCAACATAATCACCAGTAGTCTCTTTATACCTCTTAATGCAGGGAGTCGCCAAAACGTTATCACCGAGACCATGCCAAAATAAAAATAATGTCTTTCTCATCACTATATTCCATTCATTCTGATAAGCATTTCGCCCCTAAAAGAATCATAATATTTAGCTTGTTCAATCTGCTCTTTATTGGTATCAATCCAAACATCAACGGCTCTCCTTACTGGCTCCAAATAATCATAATCATCCACCAAAATACATCCTCTAGGAGATAAGCATTTGAACGCCAAATCAAGGTCTTTGTAGCATCCCTCAAACGAATGGTCACCATCCACATGAAATAAATCAACATTGTCAATTTCCAATGAGTCCACTTTTTGCGTATCCATACAAATCATTTTTGCGTTGTATGGCTTCAGTAAAGACATCGCCCACTTTGCATATTCCATATCTGGTTCAAGTGTTTCTGGAGCAAAAACAGCCCCGTGCCAATGCTTAAGTTGGAAAAACTTCTCACTACCCACAGCATCAAAACCGATATATTCTGCGTCTGGAGATGCTTGTAAAAAAGTCCAAGCTGAATATCCTGCACGAACTCCAATCTCGGCAATCTTTGATGGATTTACCTCTTTGCATATCTGATATTTAATTTCGTACTGTCTAAATACCTGTTGCCCCAAATCCTTAACAGCATTATCATGTGGATAATATATCGAAATGTCAAACTTAAAATCACTCATTTTTACACCTCCAATTTTTTGTTAATTGCATTATAAATATCATTCAAGGGTATATCTTTAGCAGCCCATGACTCCAGATATATCGCCTTATTATTAATTGCTTGCCAATTTTTAGATGTAGTACATCCACTACTCTTCCCCCAATATCCTACTGCATAAAGTCCTACAACTGGATGATTATAAGCAGATGCCACCCAAGCCATTCCCGTGTCTCCAGCTATTAATAAATCAGTACTCAACATCTCCTTTACAGCATCATTATAAGGAACATTTATCTTTGTTGCCCCTTCGATATCTGGCTCTTCTGGACCATTTAAATGAATCACCTCATATCCCAAAGAACAAATAAATAAAACAATCTCTTGTATCCTGCCTAGACCTATCGCCTTGATACACTTCTTATTCTTGTTATTGGGGAATAATGAAATAGAAACTGTTTTATTCTTGGGGACAACATCAGGACGCTTAAGACATATATCTAGACTATCCACTTCCACTCCCAGCATCAATCCCATTTCTTCCACCTGATGCCTCTCAAACATCCAGGTTGGGCTTGTATGGAGTTTCACATCGCTATACATCTTATCAAACTTCATCTTATCCACATAGCCCCTATCGGCATCACTGAATTCTTCAGGACGAACACGATACGCATCCCATATCTTATAATCTATAACCTGAGGATGGTAATCATAAAACAGTGGGAGGATATCTCCATATTTATGAGATGTTCCAATAACAAATTCTGCATCTGGATTCATTTTTATAAGCCTTCTCAAAGATGGCTCACCCATCATGACATCCCCGTATTGTCCTCCAATTCCAAAATATATTCTCATATCAGTTTATCCTGTAATGAGGGGGCTCATTAGTCCATTGAGTCTTTGGCCACATCATATTAACATGGTCCCAAGATTTATTTCTTAAAACAAACACATGCTGTTCAAATCTCTTATTATGGAACTTCTCCTCAACAATCTCTAAAGCCATTTGTTTTAAAAATACTCTAAAATTCTCTACTGGGAAAAAGATACCAGGATATAAAGTATTGTGCTGAACATTAATTGAAGGAATGCTTATATATAAAATCCCGTCTGGCTTCACGGATAGCTTCAATTCATAGATGGCACTATATAAATTTGCGATATGCTCTGCTACCTCAAACATAAAAGCAAAATCAAATTTCCCAAATTCCTCTACTAAGTCATCGGCAAAAGGATAATCTAAATTTTTCCTTCTATAAGCAAACTCTGTAACATCGTTTTTAAAACCATCTATCCCAACAAAAATATTCCCATTATCTTTTGGCATGCGCTTAAAAATAAACCCCATGCCACAGCCAACATCCAAAATCTTTGAATCCTTTAACTTATCTAAAGCCAAATCCTCAATTAAAAAATCAAAACGCTTAGTATGACTTTCCTCATAATCATCAGCCTCTTGATTGTTATAAAAATCTTCTGCCAACTGAGAAGGACTACTCATGCCATTCATGCCATCCATCCTACCCCCTTGTTGCCATTACTTGACGGCATTCATCTATGAATTCTATATTCCAACCATTATCTCTTAAATATGTAATCGAATGCTCACCCTTTCCGCTCGTAGAATCTGTATCATCAATTAAAATTATAGAGTCATCTTTCAAATTCCCATAAACTCCCTTCAACTCATTAAGAATATGGTTGGGGTCATCACATGAATCCAAATATAATAAATCTATAGGTTGAGAAAAATTCTGTAAATATCCCACCGAATCCCCTACAACATATTCAATATTATCAGCATACTCTAAGGTAATATCCTTACAGTTATTAATTGCTTCGTCCAAACAATCAATTGTAAAAATACTGCCTCCATATTTTAAACAATACCAACCCCATGCCAATGTTGCCCAACCGTCTCCCTTTACACCACCACCAAGAGAACCTCTTGTAGTACCTGTCTCAACGATAACAATATCATTTGACCGAGAAGCATGAACCAACCTAAGAGCCTTAATTAAACCTTCCTGTCTCCCAAATACAGGAGCATCTGTAAAATCAATCATTTGAGAAAACCTCTTTATTATTTCTAAACACCATTCATCACGACTAAAACAAATCACTTTCTTATACCCATTTTTTGCAATCATCTCTCGAACTTCATCATTCTCTAGATAATACAAAATCTTATCATTTAATTCTTCAGGGGTAGTGAACACATCCAAATCAACACCAATTTCAAAATCATCTTCTATGCGAGCCCACGGCTCAGTTAATAAAAAACCGCCAGATGCCATAACCTTATAAACCCTATCCTGAGCTCCACCATCAGTAAAATTGAGATTTATTTTTGTAGATGAAACGACCTTAGCGTGCATGTCTCCGTAAGCTGTCGTTATTAAATCAAAATTTGAGCCCTCATAATAATGATATCTGCCTTTTCTTAAATTACCTATAAATGCAACATCACGTTCATATTCCAAAACTCGTGGATAATCAATATCACTGTCAAACCCCTCTCGCAGAAATGAACACTTCTTTGATATATTCAAGGCTCCCTCTAAGGCTTCCCAAATTGTAAAAAACGAGTGGTCACATAAACGAACCCTCTCGGCCATTTCTGGAAAACGATTAAAAGTAAATAATGGGTCCATAAACCATAAAAAACACTTTATACCCATTGCTTGAATCTCCCCAATAACTCGGTTATTCATCCCTTGGCACTTAGACAAAAGAAGTAATTGAGGCTTCTCTCTTCTACATACCTCAATTAAACGGTCATCATACCCCATCACTCCTATCTCAAACTCCACAAGCTCAATACCTTGTCTCCTCATCGCATTAGATTGGGAAACATTTGTGCTATTCTTATTAAACTTTGCAGCAAATACAACCTTCATGAAGCCCCATCTACCTTCTTTTTAGCCAAGACCATGATATGCTTTCCACCTTCATTATCATAGGTCTCAAGCTCAACAGAAAAACCAGTCCGAGAAAGAATCTTGATAAGACCTTCTCTACTAAACTCTGTCAAATGAAGATGCTCATAACGATTCCTGACATCCTCAATATCGTAGATGCCTTTACAAGGTACTTTGATAAATACATAGCCATTATCATGCACAGATTGATAACACAACTTCAATGCCTGTAATGGGAAATCTAAATGCTCCAGAGTATTCCACATTACAATCACATCAAAATAATTCTCCTCAAGAATATCATCTTCCAAGAAGCCACAAAATATATTCAAATCAAAATTCTTCTTTGCCCAATTAGTACCAGCCACACTTAATTCATTTCCATTTACTTCCCAACCTCTATCTTGTGCTGCCTTCATAAAAAAACCACCAGCAGCTCCAACATCATATAACCTTCCAGGCTTCATATATTTATCCAATACATCTAATTGGGACTTTGCATCATTCATCCTTGAGGCACGAGTCACGGGATTACGACAAGCAGATAATAGAAAATTCTTTCCATCCTCCTTGAGTTCCTCTCTTGATAAAACCTCCGAACGTCTAAGGATATCACATGAAGAACAATGGATTAAATCCTTTACTGGAATACTTTCTATGGGAGAGCCACAAATAAAACAGTTGTTTATAATTCCAACCTTTGTTTCTCCAAAAAATGTAATCTTTGCACCTACCTCCCTTGCTGTTCGAGGCACTCCTCCATCACCTTTTGAATCATTATGTTCTGCATTTACATCATCTAAAATGATAATTGAATCTGGCTTCATTCTATCTTTAACCAAATCATACTCGCTCATTGAGTACTTATAAGAATGATGACCATCAATAAAGACTAAATCCCAATTACCATCTAATTCTGGAATAATATCTAAAGAATTGCCCAGCCTAAAATCAATATTATCAAGTTCCAACTCTTCAGCCAAAGACTTTGCGCTCTCATACTCTAATTTATTCACATTTATTGTGGTGACTTTGCCCCCTAAAGGAGCACAAGTTGCTCCCATATAACAAGCCGTTCTACCAAGAAATGTGCCTATTTCTAAAATATTAACACATTTTCTCTCTTTGACCAAATTGCATAAATCCTCCAATCCCTCAAAACCCCTACTTTGAGCTTTAACAGAGGAAGGTAAATCATTCCATCGTTGTTTTAATATATCCAAATTCATTTAGTATCCCTTTTAAAAGCAAAGGGGCAATCTTTATGATGCCCCTTGCACTAATATTATTTTATTAAGGAATTATGCATCCCAGTCTTCAACCTCATACAGAAACTTGGTATTAGCCAATAATTTCCGATTATGAGAAGTAGACTGAATGAAAGCCGTGTAACCATCTAAACCAATCAAGATTCTTAGTATTGCCTGCATAACTTGCCGTATGAGGTATGTCATCACCAATCATCACCAACACTTTAGACTTCCCCGAACTCCACGAAAAGCCACGAGCCTCGTAAAGCACCAATTCATAACACTCAGGGGCATCACCACCAAAGGTTGAATCAACATTCTTTACGAAATTAGTTATCTCCTTCTCATCATCTGTGAGGTCAAGCATGGTAATCACATACGGGTCACCCTCATCACAATAATCCCCATGAGCAATAATGCCGATACGGATATTAGGAATCTGCTTGAAGAGCTTCTTGACCATATTCCCAACATTGCGTCGGACTTGAGTCAAGCACGGATACATACTACCAGTTGTGTCAAAACTGAAAATTACTTCAATTGCCTCAGTTTTTGCCGTCTTCTTTGTTGCCTTTTTCTTTGCCATTTTCTTTGCCTTTTTAGTTTAATTTTTGCCTATTTATTATATACTTGCTGGTTCTCCTTTTTGACGCCTCTCAGCCTCTTTTACGAAATATTCATACTCAGAAGGCTGAAGCTCTTCTTGACAAATCTGCATGAAATAGGAACTTAAAGACTCATCATCATCATCATCATCATCATCATCATCATCATCATCATCACCTATCAATTCCTTCAGCATCTCCATGAAAGCCGAAGCACATTTTATCTTAACCTTCAAAGGATAAAACCAGTCAGGTTCATCCTCCCAATCAGAAACCTTATCCCTCTGAGCGGTCATAGACTCCAAAGTATCATGAATCTCCTCATAAAGCTCATCTAACTCATCAGATGACAACTTCTCCAACTCATTCTCATATACTCTTTTACCATTCTTACGGGCAAAATATTGGGAAGGTCTCTGCCTCCCATTACCACTATTGTCACTATTACGATTTTTCTTACGAATACCATTTTCAAAACTAGCCATCTTCTAATGTCTCCATTATCATTTCTTTGATGATGTCACCATGACATCGCTTAGGTTTACAATTGCAAATTAATACCACGCTCTTTTCCTCTCTACATGTCTCATATATTTGTAAAAAATACTGAGAAGTAGGGTTCCAATCATCTAATTTATCCTCCAACCAATCCCTATATTTGTCAATTGAAATATCCCTGGGAATACCCCTGAAAGGATTGCCCAAAGGAGTTGCTCTATCAATTATAAATCCATCACCATTATACGTTTTCTTATTCTCTACCCTGACTTCGTATTCGCTCATGAGAAAGGCATATCATCTATCGCCACTAAATCCTCACCACACCTTGGACACTCATCATTCCAAGTCTTCTCCTCACAATCTTCGCAGTAATTGGTATCAGTACAATAACTGCATGGAGGATTTCCAGTATGACAGGAGCATCCTGTCGGTCTCCCATCATCATAATCCATCCACCTACCATCCTGCTCAAAAGAATAAGAAACCTTTTGAGAAGATTTTTTAGTCGCTTCCATACAGCCCCCACAATGAAAAACCCATATCCCTTCTAGGTCATGCCATTCAGCAACATTGGAACACCTATCTACCTCACAAAGGCTCTCTAAACCATTCTCAGCTTCATGAAGCTCCAAACCTGCCATCCTCGACAATGGATTGACACTCTTCATGAAATGAACTCCAGGAAGCCTTCTAATCATTATTTGGGGAAGCAAACTCTGCCATTTATTACGTACTTCATCGGGCAACTTAGCCATCTATCATTACCACTTAACTTATATTTTCAGAACCATATACCGCCAAAGAGCCCTCAGGCAGCTCAGACCATTTTCTTTTACAATGATGACACTTAAAAGACATCACCCACTTTCCATTAATATCTTCACCAATCTCTGAAATATAGGGATGCATATCATCATCCTCACAACCACATATCCAACTATAATGGCTCTCACCACAGAAATCTAACATCTCTTTCAATAATTTTGAAGTAGTTCCTCGGAAAGCACCCGTCAAGCACATCTCCTCATTAATCCACTCTGGAGGGATTCTCTCATCAATCACAAAGGCGAAATGGTCATCATATACCTTAACCTTTATCTCTGCAATGCTCATTCTCTTAACTATCTCATCAAGATTCTCAGACCACATATTAACACAACGCAATCCACAATGAAAATCAAAGTAATTCCCATGGCCATGGGGGAAATCTCCATAGACTGCCACACATGAGCGAGACCCGACCAAGGGAGGTATCATTCGAATATCATCAGGCATTTTGATGCTCCCCTCTCTTTCTAGTCAATTCCAGGAATCGCCTATCTCTATCCAATACAGGATGAGTCATCTTATCAATAAAGAGAATACCATTCAAATGGTCTACCTCATGCTGAATGCATCGAGCAAACAAGCCATCTGCCTCAACCTTCTGGCTCTCATTATTCTCATCAGTCCATTCCACTTCCACAGCATCGGGACGATTCACATCTCCAAATACCTTGGGGATACTCAAACACGACTCATTATGAATTGACTGCTGAGAAGAAAATTTCACAATTTTAGGATTAAACATTATCAAATCACCATCACCAACATTTACAACTATCAATCTAATTGGCACTCCAACCTGAGGAGCTGCCAGACCTATCCCTTTATTATACCTCATGGTAAGCAACATACGCTTAGCAATATTGAAGAACTGAGGAGTAATTTCCTCTACTTCTTCACACACTTCTTTCAATATCTTATTACCATAATAAGCCAAGGGCATTTTCCCCTTATTCTTCTTACTCATTCATCTTACCTTCCAAAAAATGTTACATCCTTACCAAATTCCACATTAACAAATACCTTAATCTTAGACTTGGTTATATCGCTGTTATCAAAATCCATCCAAGTCACGTTCCATTTGGGTGCCGTTGAGGTATCCACCACGGCAACCGAATTGCCCCTAGTATACTCCAGACTAATATTACCATTACGAAACTGCCGATAAGATAGCCTTCTAGCCATCACATCTCTAGCCACATTCAGAACCTCTTTAGCTGTTACAATCATACTCATACCCTTAGCTCGTTTATAAAATTTTATTAAACTTGCTCGCCCCACTCATGGTCATTATACTGCACACTCATGGCTTATATTTCACCAAAGTATGGTCTTCACCTTCCAGTTCTTCATCAATTATACCAGAAATCACAGTCCAATCGCCTCGTGCAAGCCCTGCGCCAATCAAAGGGTATCCAATACGCTTTCCAGTAAAGAGCTTCTTAATCTCCTTAAAACAACTTCTGAGGGCATCATAATCCACATGGCGCATGTCTCCCCCATATTTGAACTGAGTATAAGCATTGACCACCATAAGCTTATCTGGCTCTGAATCTTCAGTCGGTCGTCCACTATATGTGATTGTGCCCAACTTACCTTCATCACCCTTCTCTGTGCCTTGGTCTGCCCAATAAGCTCCAGGACACTTCACCCGAATCTCTTTAGCAATGCCATGACCCATCGTACAAAAACAATTACAGCCATGAATAATCACATCAAAATCACCATCAAGCCCCATACTTATTAAATTACCTTCAATCTCTTTCATCATCAAATCTCCAATACTCGAATCTCATTAACCTGACCTTTGCCAGACAACCTTATTATATCCTTTACGCCTTTAAAACCAACAACAGCTATTCCACCCTGAACATCTCCATGCCTCTCATCTCTAGCTCCAAGCCATGAAAGACTCTTTAGATGTGGCAACCAATATCATGACTAAGCCCTAATCTCTTCCCTTACCTGCATCAAAGCCTTACCCAAAAGATTCTTGCCATTCCCATACTTCCCTCTTCCCCATACTTGGTCATCCCACTGTGAGGCATCTTCTATAAGCTCCTCATCACCAGTCCCAAGAAGAATCTCTTTGTACTCAGGAATCTTAAACTTCTCTCTGAGACAGCCGACCATTATATCATATTTTATCTCCTCCCAATCTGAACGCTTGGTTATCACTCGACCCATTCTCTTAGCCTTTCCAGGGGTGGGTTGGTCTTCAATTAACTTCCTGACCATGTCTGTAGTCGCTTTCTGCGCTTGGTAGGCATGCTCTACAGTGGGATACTCATCTCCATCATAGGAGATAGGAGAAGGGGAAAAATTGCTGAAATGCTTATCGTAATCGCTATACTCTGGCGAATTAAATACTATCATCATTACTCTTTATTTTAAAAGGTTAAAGGGCTTTGCTCCTCTATGGAACATTGCCCGAATCCTTTTTATTATATCCCTCTGAGGGAAAACCTATGAAGCAAACCGCAGATTGATTATTTCAGCCAATTTATCACCAAGCTTCTCTTTCATCTGCTTTTCAATTGAGTCGCTGAAGGGTACTTTGGCTATCCGATAAGTTTCCTCATCATCGCCAACAAGCTTATAAAGGGTTTGCTTCTTACACTTACGCTTGAATGTTTTATTCACTTCATATTTGGAAACCAACTCCTCAATCTCAATACCTGCATCATAGTCTGTATCGACCCCACAAGAACTGTCAACTTTTCCTGCAAACGATTTCTTAAACTCAGCCTCGGCTTCACCTGAAACATAGTCAATTTTCATCTCTCCCCCATCACCTGCCTCAAAGACTGTCGCAACCTTCTTATTGTTGCCATCATATAGGGTGCAAGTGAAGCCACCAGTTGGCCCCCATTCACGACTCGCAAAAGTCTTCACATTTTTTACTAAATAACCCATTAGGAACTCCTTCAATTTGATTACAATAACCACACTAATCTATAGCATTTTAAGGGGCAAATTACGGATTTTTCTTATAAATTCTCTAAAATTTTAATTTCAGCCTCAATATTAGACCTAGCTCCATCCTCAAGGTCATCAAACAACCCACTTACAAAAACCTTCTCCCGTTTCTGCATGCTCTTCAGCCACCCCAAACGACCCTTATTGAATTCTTCATCAGAATAACAAGAAAACTCATCTCGAATGAGCTCTTTATTCCTCCAGTAATTTAACCCTAAGCCACTCAAGTCTAAATCAATCACTACAGCCGACTCAGGGATAGTAGGCATATGAGGATATTCTGTATCCTCTATAATGGCACATATCAAATCCACACGGGGCCAATTAAAATATGAAGCATTTCGGTCTCTCTCTAAGAAATCACGAGCAAATTCCGAACTCAACTTTTCATTGCTGATATCCTTAGGAGCAGGCACATCATAAATCACATCATGAAACCAAATAGCCAGTTGTTGTTCATCACTCAATTTAATCCCCCTATCAGAGGCAAGATGTAACATTTGAGCCAAATGATGCAACGTATGATACTTCCTGTGAGGTTCTGTATACCTCTTTATTATTTCTTCCATTTCATTTCACTTTTTTTATAATTCTAATAATATCATCAACATGAGCCATAGCGCTGAGGGTCTTCAATCTTAGGCATGCTTATTCCTGTTAGATAGTGTTGTATCATTGTTTATAATCCTGGTTAGTAGGAGTTTACTGGTTTATACTCGAGGTTAGCTCGGAACCCAATCCAAGGCCTGCTCCTAGCCCTATTACGCCCCCAGCTCCTCCTCCTCTAGCGGTGTAGGTGTTGGAACTCCACACTGGGGGCATGGGGCCCACTCTAGATCGGCAGGGAAGATACCTGACCAATCGAAGCCGCAGGAAGAGCAGTCCAACTCTGCTGACATCATCCCGTCATCCCATTTATGACGGTACTCACATAATTTAGTGAAGTCATCTCCAAAATTAAGTTCTTCTCCGTCATAATCAAACCAGATATTGAGCATGTAAATCCCGCTTTCACTGGGAAGATCCTTAAAAGTAACATCTCTTAACTCAGTACTATTCAGATAGCTCATATCAAGAAATGCTTCCCAGTACGGATGTGTTTCTTGTGTTTTTCTTGTTAATATTTTCACCGATTTAAACGCTATGCGCTTGCTAATTCTTAATTCGTGCTCTGTATCGTAGCATGGAATAGCTTCATCGTCTTCTATGTCAACCGATAGAAACCAACTACGTTGTTTGATTTTATCCAATTCAACCCACGGTGTTCCTTTTTCAAAATAATAATTCTGTATGCTAAATATAAAATTCATAACCACTCATTTTATTTCTCCTGTTTGGTTGGTGTCTTTGCAGTGCTCGACATACAGGGCATAAACAGAACGACGCGCATCTGGTTAATCTCGTCCTTTTTGAACCAGTTTAACCTTGCTTGTTCTGCCTCTTTGTGTGTCTTGTACGGTCCACACGACATTTCCCATTCATATTCACCGATCTTGTGCATTACCTCAAACTGCCCCAAGGACTCCAAGGCTATAGGATTCGAATCAGCCATTCGCATTATATCATCCACTCTGTAATTACTCACCGCTGCTGAATGAATAATCACATCATAATCATTTTCCTCTATCCAACTCTTCATTAATTGATAAAGCTCATCATAAGTTTCATAAGGGATAAAAGTTCCGACCCCTCCAAAACCATTCCTT
>Ga0307377_10003315_pt1 | contig 18283 bp, 35 predicted proteins | sample TR3MG_FD_202535 | JGI IMG/M metagenome (GOLD analysis project Ga0307377, IMG submission 202535) | Soil microbial communities from Risofladan, Vaasa, Finland - TR-3 | ecosystem: Environmental > Terrestrial > Soil > Coastal area > Acid sulfate soil | place: Finland: Risofladan, Vaasa | collected... | reverse complement strand
TCGAGGCCTCCGTAGAATCCTTCGGCTTCTATGTGGGCGGCGGGATGCGTAACTACTTTTGGAAGGATCGGGAAGGAACGAGCTTCTGGCCCTACCAAATGACGTTTCGCTTTGACGCCGGCTGGCGTAACGATTTCCTGGACATCGGATTCCGCCATTACTGCATGCATCCGGTAGTACCCTTCCTCGAGCTCACAGGAACTCCGGTATGTGAATGGGAGGGGGCCTATGAGGAGCTATTCATCCGACTGCACGGCCGACTCCCGCTGATCCGGGGGAAGGGGCGGTAGGATGAAGAACAAGACCGTCTCCTTTTCGTTGGATCAGGATGAATACGAGAAGCTGTACATATGTTCAAAAAGCATCGGGCTGACTGTTTCTCAGTTCTGCAAGACGGCAGCCTTTTCTCATACAAAGAGATTCAAAGAGATACTCAGACAAAGAAGAATCAAAGAATAGCAATGGATAAGCTTCGAAATATAGGGGCAACAGTAGCACGGGAAAATATCGTTTTACGCGGGAAATGCTGGGGTGCGTCTCCAAACACGCCAATAGGTGTATGCATCGCCCAGACCCCGCGAAAACGGCGAGATCGGCCAATTTTAGAGGTTATCTGAGATGACCTGCTGGAAGTGCATGAAAAACAAGGCTGTCTGGCGTACCCGGGATGATAGAAAGGTCTGCCGGATCTGCGCCAAGCGGATAAAGAAAGAGGAGAAAAGATGAAAACGACATCAGTTATCGAGACCAAAACATCAGAAGCCGGAGAGCTTTTGTTTCTTGATGACAATTGCGACGAGAAACCAATCAAGTCTCTGGATGACCTGAAAGAAGCTACCAGAAATTCGCTTCTCTATCTTAAAGAGTGCGTCGAAGCGGATCTCAAAGATATCTGGAAACGGTTAGATCGGATTGAAGGGGGGTGATACCGACGTTCAATTAAGCGCCATGACAGGCAAAAGTTGATGAATAAAGAGGCATGCTGGGACCGGGGGAATCTAAAATCGTTCCCCTCCCAGTGACGGTTTTCAACCTCCGATCCTGGCTTAAAGAGGTGCTGTGAGCGAGTTGTAAGTCTACGGTTTATATGACCGCAGCCGACTGCGCTCCATCGAGGCTCCTGAGGTTGCTCGGTTGCCTACCGATTGGTCGATGCCGGGTCACACCGGACAGCATCTGTAGTCGGGCTGGCTCCGTTGGAGAAGGTCCGGCACTAAACCGTAACCTGTCAAAGCGGGGTAGTAGTTACTGTGAAAGCGTTTAGGGCTTATCGAATCATGATCTCTATAAATGAGTGACAGCCTCGCTCAGTTAGGTAAGTCAGCCCCTGGGCAGGCGGGGGCGTTTAGAAGGGGATATGAATACCGTAGAGACAAAGATTTGTGAAGATTGCGGGGGAAAGGTCGTCATGCTCCTCGATGCAAAGGGCATGTTAATACGATACGAGAAGATGTGCCCATGCTTGAAAAAGATTATGAAATTGCGGGGCGATCGAAGTGATGAATTCAAGAACCGTAAAAAGACCATACGAGATGAGATGCGTGGATGCTTATTCTACAAGGGAGAAAAGTGAACATTGGAATCAATCCTGCCGGGGAACCATGCGGCCCACCACTCGCCATTGTTGTAAGCCGCGCCCTGGATCCTGTTTCGGCCGGGCGGAGCCCCCTGGCAGGTTTAAGAAGACAGTAAGAGAGGGAGGGGAGCTTTGAGATTCTGCTACGCGGATCCGCCGTACATAGGTTGTGCTCAACGATTCTACAAAGATCAGTCCAACTATGCCGGCGAAGTGGATCATAAAGCTTTGCTCGAGCAACTCTATCATGATTTCCCGGATGGTTGGGCTCTCAGTTCTCATCCCCGCGGTCTTTGGGATTTACTTCCGATGATTCCGAAATCCTGGAAATGCCGAATAGCGGCTTGGTGTAAACCATTCGGAACAATCGGTGCCTTCGGTTGGCCCATGAATTGCTGGGAACCTGTGATTTTCTGTGGTGGAAGAAAGCGCGATCGTGATGGTGGCAGTATTGCAGATTTTGTTGTGACTAATGGCTATTACTCGCGTTTTGGTAATCCTGGTGCGAGGCAGACACGAGGACTTGCTGGAGCTAAACCAGATGAGTTCTGCTACTGGATCTTCGAGCTGCTGAACATGCAATCCGGCGATGAGTTTGTGGACCTGTTTCCGGGAACAGGCCGAGTAACACGGGCTTGGGAGAGATATCAAGAGGCTGGTGTATCGCTGTTTGTGGGAGGGGAAGTTGGCAAAGGTTGACATCTGGATGCCCGTTTACATCGGCGATTACTTGAGTGACACAATGAGTCTTGAGGCAGAGGATCACGGAGTTTATCTGCTCCTCCTCATGAACTATTGGAAGAAGGGTGAGCTGATAGACGACAAGAAAGAGCTCATAAAAATCGCAAGGCTCCGTCCGGGGAAAGAGGCCGTTCTGGATAATATTCTCAAGCTCTATTTCCTCCACGAAAATGGTAGATACGTTCAGAAGAGGATTGTGGAAGAAATAAAAAAAGCCACCGCAAGAAGAACTGCATCAAGAGAAAGTGGAAAACTTGGAGGAAGGCCAAAAGGATCAAAAAACAAGGCTTCAAAAAAACCTACAAAAAACCTATCGGTTCCTGAGAAAAAACCTAGACCTAACCTAGACCCTAACCTAGAAAAAAGCTCTTCATCTTCATCTTCATCTTTATCTTCATCTTTATCGTTACTGATACCTGAACCGAATTTGCCAGCTTCGCCGGCCGGAGGCAGCAACCATAAGAATAAAGAAAAGGACCGGAGCGGCACCGAAGCAAAGGAGTGTCTCGACTACTACTTCCAGAAGCACAAAGCAGATCCACCGGAAGGGCGGGGATTTGAGCCGATGATTGACGGGCCACGGGATATGAAGATGTTCAAGCGCATCCTGAAGAATTACGACGTGCCGGGATTCAAGGAAGTTATTGATGCTTTCTTTGAGTGGCCGACTCGTTCCGACTTCACGACTCGAGCGCTTTATAACAAGGTCGATACGCTTCACGGCGTGCTCAAGCGCAAAGCGGAAGGTAGGCGATGAGACAGACAAAGACCGGAACCAGCGGTAAAGGCGCAACGCGGTGTTCGGCATGCGGCGCAAAGCTGTGGTTGAAGGACTATAACACCGGGCAATTCTCCGGACCTTGGCACTTTCGGGAATGTCCATCTGTACCTGGCGGCAGTGAGCTGGACATGCGCAATCTTGAGGAACGAGAAAAGTGGCAAGAAGAGAAGACGGTGCCGAGAGCGCAGGGCATGAGAATCCTGAAGGCAATCAATCTGATGATGGTATCGCCGAGTCACCAGGTGATGCTTGAGCGGAAGGCGGCGATCCAAGAGGAGGTAGGGAATCTATGAAACACGGCGGGTTGTTGGCGGTGCTGTGCTACGTAGTACTGTGTTTTATTGCAGTGGCGGTATTAGTAACTCTGGTAATGAGGTGGTGAAATGACCGAGAAACAAATCCGTGTTGGCGACAAGGTGACTTACGTTGCCAATCATGGGGCATTAGAGAATGGAATTGTTAAGTCAATTCAGAGTGACAGTTATGTCTTTGTCGTCTACCACTGCGGGGGCGATTGGGAAAACTATCAGAATTATACGGCTGCGAGAACTGATATTGATTCTTTGGTGAAAGGATGGAGAGCATGACTGAGGAACGGATTAAGGCAATATATGAGAAACAGCTAAGCAAAAAGTACAAACCGCCTAACGATCCAGAAGAAAGAAAGGCCCGAGACAGACATATAGAATATTTGATGCCTGCTTTCCGCGCCGTAGCCGCCGAAGCCCGGGAAGAGGGAATAGATGAGATGCAGAATGCTACGTGTTTCTGTGAAAAGTGCTTAATCCCGGGACACCGACCACTATGTGCAGTATGTGAAGCAGCCGAGCGACTAAAGGAGAAGGGGAAATGAAAGTTTTGAAAGTTGAGCGATTTGATGTACGGGGCAACTACCATATGCCAATTGAACAGGCAGCGAACATCGTTGATGGGGAGTTTTACGACTCTGAACCAGGGGATGCCATCAAGCTGACTTTGGTAGAAATGCCAGAGGAAGAATATGATGCCCTCCCCGATTTTGAAGGCTGGTAGCATGAACCCATCAGATAGCAAGAAGCTGGAAGAGATAGATAACACCATTATTCCCATCGACACTATCAATAAAATGATTCGTCTACTGGACGTTCAACGTCGGTGGCTTCTCTCCAAGGTCAAAGAGCAGGACCGACAACTTGAAGAATTACTAAATAATGCTGTCCCAGACAAAAAGTGGGATAAAGTATTTCACGGTTCTGTTGTTGATTATCTACGCCATAGGGCAGCGCACTTCATTAAAAATTATCACGAACCGGAACGCGGAGCACGGCTGAATCAGTTAGCAGATGAAGTTGAAGAGCAGGACCGGGAAATGGAGCTGCTGCGGATAGAGAGGGATGCTCTCGGTTGCCAATTGCTTGACGTGCAGCAGGACTGTATAAAAGCCAAGGCCAGAGTCAAGGAGCTGGAGGACGAACGGAAGGAATGTATGGACTCGAGAAAAGAGGCAGAGAAGGAGAAAGTATGACGTTTGAGGAATGGGGGGAATGGCCCATGACAAAATCAGGGCATGTCTTGGATGTTATATACGTCGACTGGAAAGACGAGCGGGAGAAGCTCATCGGGGCGCTGGAAGATAATGAGCATTTCAAAAATGCTGTAGAAAAGTTTTGCGAAGAAAAACAAGGGCAGCAGAACATGACTGATAAACTCGAAGGATTCTCCACTGGATGGATCGCAGCCTGTGCTGTCCTAGCGGAAGTGATAGGGGAGAAGAAAGAGCTGCCCAAATTTAAAGATATAATCGGCCTCTTTGTTGAGGAGCAGCAAAAGGAGGGGGAGTGATGACGCTAAAGGAACGTGAAGCCTGGAAACATGAGACAATAAGGGCAAGCAATGCCGAAACGAAGGTGCAAGAACTTGAGGCCGACAACCGCCGCCTCCAAGAGCTGGAGGGTGAGATAGGCAGAATAGACCAGCTTCTCTCTCGACGCGACGCTCTAGATGATTGTCCAACGCGGTACGACAAGATCTCCTTTGCAATTACTGTCGCCTCTCGCGCCGAGAAATTCCAGGCTAAAGCCGAGCGGCTGCAGGATATGTACCAGGTCCACTACAAGGCGCGGATTGCAGCCGAGGCCGAGGTAGAGCGGCTATTATCCTATGTTGACGGCAACGATAAAGATGTCGAGATAGGCAACCTTGAGGCCAGAGTCAAGGAGCTTGAGGAACTGCTTGGAGAAGAGACATACGCAGAACGAGCGGCAGTACGACATTATAAGCGCATCAAGGAGCTGGAGGAAGGGCTGAGGGAATGTTGCCGCATGTTTGAGTGGTGTGATACACGATATGGCCAACTGTTGGAGGAAAAGTGATGCAAGAACAACACAACGATGGGTTAGTTAGTCCCGTGATGCCTTTCTCGGAAAAGGTTGCGGAGAATGCCCTTAACGATCCGCATGTTGAATCTGTAAAGGTGTTCAAAGAAGGATCAAAGGCTCACGAAAAGGCAAAACTGGATTGGTCAAGATTGACTAAAAATCAGAAACGCCGAATTCGGCAACGGCTGAAAAAGCGCGGGTAAAACTGGGAGGTAAACCATGAAATGGAATCACTGGACCATCGTAATGGTGCTGCTGCTACTGATAGGACTGGGAGGGATGATGGAGTTCAATACCGTCATCGGCCAGCAGCAGCAGGAGATCGCCGAAGCGCAGAAAGAGACTGATCGGCTCGAGGCGTGTCGATACTGGACCCGATTGTCCCTTATGCCTCCGCCGTACCACCAGCCGCTTGACCAGCTCTGGGTATCAAGTGGCACGGGCTATCGCATGGACCCCATGGGTGGCGGCACTGAAAGTCTGCACAAAGGCAAGGATTTTGCTGGCGCGATAGGAACACCCGTCAAGGCAGTTCTGGCCGGCAGAATAGTCGAGCACTGGCTTGTACCTGGTTGGCACTGGGGAAAGGAATATTATGGTCATCCGATTATGGGCGGCTACATCGTGATAGATCACGGCGACGGATTATTCAGTCTATATGGTCACTTATCAGAGACCTGCATTCACGAAGGCTGGTACGTAGAAGCAGGCCAAGTTATCGGCGAGCTCGGGAATACCGGGATCTCCACGGGCCCGCACCTGCACTTCGAGTTGGTGGTGGATCCCCTGCGGTATCTGGAGGAGCGATGAAAAGCAGACGAATACAATTTACATATTATGACAATTCGGAATGTATGCTTGATAGTGAATGGAAAGGATGTTGCTGCAAGTGCGTGCATCACTTTCAAGTCAATAAACATTGCTGTAGTTCGCCTAGGGGAAAAGGATGTGTCTGCGGTGAGTCATTAGGGTTTTGGGTTTGTGCAACATTCGCACATCAAGGGGATGGAGATCAAGCAAATTTATCTGGAGAACATGGAATGTGCGAAATGTTTATAAAGAGAGATGAGACCATATCCTGATGTCCCTGTTGGGATGCGTCTGACTGATCAGGAGCTGCGCGAAAAGAATTATTATGTGTGGCCGGACGAAAAGACCGCACAACTCATCGCATTAAAACAGCGAGGATTTACATGGGCTGAGATAGCCGTAGACATGAACATCGGTCGTGCCGCGGCCAGGAAGAAATACTACAAGATGAGAGACGAGGAGGAGCGGTGACGCATGTCAGCCTCTTTTCAGGTATCGGGGGAATCGATATTGCCGCCGAATGGGCAGGATTCGAAACAATCGCACAAGTTGAAAAAGACCCGTGCTGTATCCAAATCCTTGAAAAGCACTGGCCGGGAGTCCACCGAATCAAAGACATCCGAGACTTCCCCGATCAAGACTACGGGGCAGTTACCCTTGTTTCCGGAGGGCCACCGTGCCAGCCGTCCAGTACTGCCGGGAAGCGCGGAGGCCGAGAAGATGACCGCTGGCTCTGGCCGGAATTTGCTCGCATCGTTGAACGGCTTCTACCAGCCTGGGTCTTGGCAGAGAATCCTCTTGGAATCCTTAGTCTTGAAAACGGCCTGGCGATCGAGGAATGGATTGCTCGCCTGGAAGCTAAAGACTATGCGTTCCTCCCACCGCTTGTTTATCCAATTGCAGCACTCGGCGCCGACCACAGGAGATATCGAGTCTTCTTTGTTGCCCACATTGACAACGATGGATTCGATAGACAGAAAAAGGATGCGTCCAAGCCGAGCGGCGACAAACAGAAAGACGGGTTATCTGAGCGAAATGTTGTTGCCCACCTTGATGGAATCGGACGGAGACGGAGGCGGAGGCCCGAATTCATATTGCCGGATGCTGAACAAGGTAGCAAGACTATTGCCAACCCTGAGAGCAGGCGACGCGAAGCAATCAGCATATCAGCGGGACCGGGGGCAGAAAGGCAAGGAACGACTGACGCTGCACGGATATGCCAAACTGATGCCGACCTTGCAAGCGCACGACAACAAGAAGGGATATGCCAAAAGAGTCGGGAGATTTGGAACGGCGGCTGGCGGCAGGAATCTGGCAGACGAAGTTGCCTCTGGTGGGACACTCGATCCCATCTTCTGCGAATGGTACATGGGGTTCGAAGACGGATGGACGGACGTAGAATAAAAGCCCTGGGGAACGCATGTAGTCCTCAGCAGGTCTACCCGATCCTGCAGGCGATAGCGGAGGTGGAGCGGTGAACTGGAATAAGACGATAGAGATTGATTTAACAAATGGTGGGATCGTTATTTTTCCCTATCAATTCGCATTTGGTATTTCGTTCAGGTATCTATCTTGTCTCAAGAGCGTGATGTTTCGTATTTACATCGGACCGTTCAAGTTTTGGATGAATTTCAGAAAGAGGAAGCGGTGATAGCAAGAGTATTCCCACGTCGAACAAGGGCCACTCCGATCGATGAATACTCTTTTATCGGTGAACCAGACTTGTTTGTGCCTGATGATATTGACGAAGTTCATATTTCAGTAACTTTCACCTGGGATCTACCGCCGGCAGAGAGATTGGCCCGAGCGTGGGGAAAAATAGCACCGGTGAAAATCGGAGGTCCTGCAACCGGGATGGCCGGCGGTGATTTTGAGCCAGGAATGTATTTGCGGCCGGGATATGTAATCACTTCTCGAGGTTGCCCGAATCGCTGCTGGTTTTGTTCTGTCTGGCAGCGCGAGGGTGAGGTCTGGGAATTGCCGATTCGCAACGGTTGGAATGTGCTCGATGACAATCTGTTGGCGTGTTCAGATGAGCATATCCGGAATGTCTTTTCCATGCTGAAACGACAAACAAAGAGAGCACAGTTTACCGGAGGTTTAGAAGCGGCGAGACTCAAGGATTGGCATGTTGACTTACTATTTGATCTCAAGCCGAAGCAAATGTTTTTCGCCTACGATACGCCGGATGATTATGAACCTTTGCTTCAGGCGGGGGGAATGCTCTTTGAAGCTGGGTTTACGGTTGCCTCGCATACTCTTCGCTGTTTTGTTTTGATCGGATATCCAAATGACACACTGGAAGGCGCAGCAATCCGACTTCAGCAAGCATTGGAGGCTGGGTTCATTCCCATGGCGATGCTCTGGAGAAACAGAACAGGAACAACAGATCCAGAATGGAGAAAACTTCGAAGAATGTGGGGCGGTCCATACATAATCGCAGCCCGACAATTACAAAAGGCAGCGCGATGATCGTGTTCTTCATCCCCGGCAACCATGAGGATCCTAAAGGAAACCCGATCGGGTATACCCGGACCACGCAACGGCAGAAGTTCAAAGATCCGAAGGCGAAGCGATATGAGGCCTGGAAGGATTACGTCTGGACTTGCCTTCTTAAAGCAAAGCCGAACCCTCCGCGGTATGAGAACGGCCAGAAGGTGGTGGTCAGTTGTTACATTGAATATAAAAACCGCCGCCGGCCGGATCCCGGGAACGTGGTCAAAGGCATAGTTGATGCCTTGGCAGATAAGAGACACAAAGGTTGGATTGAAGGAAGGCTCTATCCTAACGACCGGAATGTACTCGAGCAAGTGCAAGATTTCGACTATTCGACTAATCCGGTAGTGATAGTATCGATATCCAAGAAATGAGGAGGTGTAAAGTGGGGGGGGAACTGCGGGACGCAAAGAAGGTACTGAAGAACCTGGATGTGATGATCCTCGCCGTCAAGGGGAAAGGCGGCTACAAAGACCGTAAGATGTTCCGTGTATCCGATCTGGAGTTCGATCAGTTTTTCACCAAGTGTGTCGCCGACTTTCGGGCAGTATTCATCAACATAGTAGTGGCCGAGGCGATGCTACAGGAGCCGGCGCCGTCAATACACGTGAGGTGGGAGGAATATTTGCAGCGGAGGGCGGAGTGCATGGCGCAGCTGGGGAAGAAGTAACCCGGGAGGGGAACTGGAATATGCCGAGAACCTGTAGCCTATGTAAGAGAGCAGATCGGGATGCGATCGCGGAAGTGATTCGTCGCGGCGATTCATTGCGTTCCATAGCGTTACAATTCGATACATCTCATGCAACTGTAAAGAGGCACAAACAGCACGTCCTGAAGGGAACTGCAGAGAACTTGCCGGCGATCAAAAGGGTTGGCGAGATAAGTGCGAAGAACTTCCTTGAGGATCTCCTGCGGATGAAGGATAAAGCAGAGAAATGGTTCCTGGCCGCGGAGAAAGAGAAAAACGTGCAGGCCGCGATACTCATGATGCGGGAGGTTCGGGCTACCATCGATACCATGGTCAGGCTCGCTCTTCTGCAGCGCCAGCTGGATGCGGAGCTCTCCGACAAAAAGCAACGAGAATACAAGGACGTGAGTCCAGGGGTTTTGGAAATCATCAACAAGGAATATGAAGATGAAGGCGAATGAATATCAGTGCGCGATGTGCGGCAAGGTCTACAAGAAACGCTGGAAAGAGGAGGAAGCATGGGAAGAGCATGATCGCAACTTCCCAGGAGAGCCACACGAGACGGCCGCGGTAGTTTGCGATGACTGCTATAAGGCGATGGTAGCAGTTCGGCCTCCGCCAGGCATGCAAACTGAGTCCTTCTTCCCTATTGGGCGATATGGGAAGGATGAAAATGAAATTTATGGTCGTTCACCAGGCCTAGAGGCTATAAATGAGTATCTGCAGGCGGTGAAAGAAGCTCAGAACAAGTGGATCCGCCTAAAGATCAATAGACCTTGGTGGTGGCACGTACTACACCCGATACTCTCGCGGAAGACGAAAACTTGGATAGCAGAGTTCGAGGCGTTTCTGAATACAGATGAGCAGAGACAAAAGTTCGAAAAGATAGCTGCACAAGCTATCATCGATGGGATTCTCTACGGAGGAAGCAGAACAAAAATATGACACGCCTTGAAGCACACGCAAAGTATCGGCAGGCTCTTGACCAGGCGCAGCGCGAGGGCTGCCGGCAGGAAACTGTAAGATATTTTGCACATACCGATCTGTTTTATTTGCTTACCCGGATACTGCACCGCGTTGATGCCGACAACGACTGGGTGTTCAAGCAGGCCAGGATGTACGAGGCGGCACCGGACGGCTACCTGGATCTCTGGTGGCGTGAAGGATATAAGAGCTCGATCATCACGTTCGCCGGTACCATCCAAAGCCTTATGAACGATCCAGAACGCACTCATGGGATATTCTCTGTCACCCGGCCGGCGGCAAAGAAGTTCCTCCGGCAGATCAAGGTAGAGCTCGAGACCAACAGAGCTCTGCAGGAGGTGGCTCCCGAAGTCTTCTGGCGTGATCCCAAAAAACAAGCCCCGATGTGGAGTGAAGACGGTGGCCTGGTAATGAAGCGGGAAGGAAACCCCCCAGAGGCCAGCATAGAAGCCTGGGGATTGATAGATGGGCAGCCGGTCGGTCCTCACTTCTCGGATTTGAACTACGAGGACATTGTGAACAAGGATACGGTCCGGACTCCTGGAATGCTTGTGCGGACGACAGAATCCTTTCTCGAGTCTCTGAACCTCGGCAAGCGCGATGGGCGCCGGCGAGCGGAGGGTACACGGTGGCATTATGCAGATACTTACCAGACAATCATAGATCGGAAAATCCTAATCCCCCGGATCTGGACGGCGACCAAAGACAAAAAGTTCACCGGAGAGCCTTGGTTATTAACACCAGAGGCGCTTGCGCAGAAAATCAGTGACTACGGCCCTTATCTCGCCGCATGTCAGCTTTTCATGGATCCTCGGCAGGAGAGCCTGCAGGTGATGAAAGAGGAGTGGTTGCGGTATTGGAAGGCAGATCGATACAAAGGACTCAACCTTTACATCTTGTGTGACCCGGCCAGCGAGAAGAAGATCGGCAGCGACTACACTGTCTTCATCCTCATCGGGCTGGGCAGCGATCGCAACTACTACGTCATAAACTGGATACGGGACCGCCTGAGTCTTACTGAGAAGGCCAACGTGCTATTCAAATGGCATCAGCAGTACCAGCCTGTCGGCGTGGGATATGAGCAGTACGGGATGCAATCGGATATCGCGCATTTCCAAGATAGGATGGAGCGGGACAACTACCGGTTCGGGATCACGCCCCTGCGGGGACCGCTTGGGAAGAACGGGAGGATTGAACGTTTGATCCCCATATACTACCAGGGAAGGATGTACATTCCGGAAACCTCCCCTTATGTCCAGTACGATGGCGTCCAGGTGGATCTCACCCAACAGTTTATCCACGGCGAGTACCTGGCGCACCCCTTCGAAGAGCACGACGATATGCTGGATTGTCAGTCCCGGATCTTGGATGAAGACTTGAGTGCGGTGTTCCCCCAGGGGGAAGAGATCGACCCTCTGAAGCTCAGAACGCCGGTAGAACAGGAATACGATCCACTGAGGTGGGGTATGGAGGATAGATGAAAGTAACCGAAATTGAGGAGTACTACGGCAAGGTATCTGCCGACTGGGTGAGGGACAAGATCGCCGACGGAACGTTCAGACCACCGGTAGTGGCTATCCGGCTGGAAAACCCGAAGTGCGAGAGACAATTCCTGACGTTCAACGACGTTGTTGGATATATCGATCTTGACGGATGGCCGATCGTCAAGCTCCCGGAACATCTGAGAGCTTTCGACACCGTTCGAGTTGAGATAGAGGAGGAGAAGCCATGAACCCAGAAGAGACGTGCAAGATCTGTGCTTATTCCGAAGATGCGGCGCATGTGCCGTCGGGCGGAGTTTGCCATCGATACCCACCTACTATGGCGTTTGCCATGACACCGAAAAGCGGACTGCAGCCGGCGGCCAGCGCACCACCACCGACTAACTATGACGGCTGGTGCGGGGAATGGAAGAAAGGGAACCTGGTCAAGGTAGCAAAGATCCTGCCCATCAAAACGGGCGGGAATGGAGGAACGAAGACATGAACGATATGGAAAGACACATGCTCTGTCTCGCAGAGTTGTCGGTTGAAAATGTTGGAATTGGACTTGACCGTCATCTTTTTTTAGCCGCCATGAACGCACTGCGAAGCTATCAACACGGGAATAAATCTCCGGAGCTTGCTAAGCGTGTTGCAGATCAGATCCAGGAAAGATTGGAGGATGAGATATGAAAGGTAAAGACTGGAAGAATGCGATGAAGGAGGCGGGATTCGAGCATATGGATTTCGTCAAGAGTGCGAGGGAAGAGGTTACTCGAGATAAGGCTGCGGGCTGGGCCTATATGGTGGTGGCGGTGGACCTGGAGATCAAACTGCACAACGGGTACTTCTCCCGCGACAAGGTGAAAGTGGATATGGAGCTGCTAAAGGCTCAAAACAACCCAGACAGCTTCTTGTGCGAAACAGTACTCACGCACATCAAGAAAGCGATGAAGGCTGCAGGAATTGAATACAAAGCTGGACCCGAAAACAATAAGCCAGATTGAACATGCCCTGTCTCTCGTGAAGTTCGGTGAGGTTATTATTGTTGTCCACGAAGGTGAGATCCAGGGTATCGATGTAAAAAACCGAAAAAGAATAGTTGACAAAAGTATACACAAGGATGTAATTTCTAAATAATTAGTAGTTATTTTATAAGATCGGTGATGTGCTGACCTAACAACCGGAGGCACGGAGCCGGTTAAACGCTCAGAAACCCGAGACAATCGGGCGATTTGCGTTTGGCCGACCCCGTGCTTTTTTTTGTGGAGGTTGTTAGATGTCAGATCCAGCCCTACCCGCCCAACAGGATATCGGCGACCTGGTGCTCAAGGCGCCCGAAGAGATCTGGAAGAAAATCAAGAAAGCACTTGGTACCCAGACCCGCGAGCAGGCTGCGGCCATGGTGCAGGCCGATGATAAGGCTCGCCAGCTTGTGCTTTCTTTGTTTTCCGGAGCCGATCAGACCTTACTCACCCGCCCCGCTACCAGATCGGAATCTTTTATCACAGCTCCTTCTAAGCCACGCGTTCCCCTCGAAGAACAGATGTACGGTACGAAAAAAGCAAAGGTGACGTTCTGATGCCACTCAAGGTTGATGATGTAGTAAAACGGCTCGGTACTCTCAAGCAGACACGCAAGCCTTATGAACCTCTTTGGAAAGAAGTCACCGATTACGTACTACCGCGGCGTAGCTTCTGGGATCTTGAGGCCACGCCAGGGAAGAAGCCAGTACAGAAACTATACGACGGAACAGCACTCACAGAGCTGCAGCTCCTGGTGGATGGAACACTAGGAAACCTTGTCTCTGCTAACCTGCGGTGGTTGCGTCTGACGATGGAAGACCGTCGACAGAACGATATCCCCTGGGTACCGGACTGGCTCGAGGAGGTCGAAGATGTTCTGTATGCCGAGTTTGCACGGTCAAACTTCTATGAAGCGATGAGTGAGTTCTTTCTCGATGCGGCCTCGATCGGCACTGCCGTGATGCTGGTAGACGATGACGTGAGCTCCAGGCGGATCCTGTTTTCCACCCGGCACATGAAAGAATGTTATCTCGCCGAGGGCAAGAACGGAATGGTGGACACCTTATATCGAGAGTTCATGATGACCAACCGGCAGGCGATGCAGACCTGGGGGAAAAAACTATCGATCGCACGTAAAGAAAGAGTTGAGACAGATCCTTTCGGTAAAGCGAAGATCATTCACGCCTGTTTCCCCCGCGCCGAGCGTGACCCTGGTAAGGTAGATTCATTAAACAAATCCTGGGCGTCCCTCTATATCGATTCTCAGTTTAACGAGAATAAGTTCATCGATGAAGGCGGATACGACACGTTCCCCTATCTCGTCTGGAGGTGGAGGAAAAACAGCGATGAGATCTACGGGCGCTCACCAGCGACCGACGCAATCCAGGATATTCTCCGTCTCAACCAGGTAAGTAAGACAAACCTGGAAATCGTACAGTTGGGTGGAATGCCTCCGCTGAATGTTCCGGCGGCCATGAAAGGCATGGAGCGGATAGTACCTCGAGGATACAACTATTACACCAAACCGGATGAAATGATTTTTCCTATAAACCTAGCACAGAACTATCCCCTGACCAAAGACCAGGAAGAGGAAATCAAGGAACAGATCCGCAATTCATTCCGCACAAAGATGTTCTTGCTGATGGAGCAGCTGGAGGGTGGGCCTTATACCGCTACCGAGATCCGAGAGAGGCAGGGCGAGAAAGCTACGGTTCAGGGTCCGATGATCGGCCGGCTGAACAGCGAATGCCTGATACCGCTGATCAAGAGGACTTTTCAAATTTGCGATCACAACGGCCTGATACCCTTCCCGCCCCCGGATTTATCACAGGGCGGAAGAATCCATATTGAGTTCCAGGGGCCTCTTGCACTCCAAACCAAGAAATATCATCAGACCCAGGGTATCGATACAGGGATGCTGTTCATTCAGGGATTGGGAGATATGTTCCCCGAGAGCCTGGATAATGTTGATGCCGATGAGCTCATGCGTATCGGTTTGGACGCTAAGGCGATGCCACAGAAGGTGATCCGGGAACGTCCACAGGTTACGGAGGTCCGGAGGATCCGCTTGGAAGAGGCGGCCAGAAAAGAGCAGGAAGCGGTTGCCATGGCACAACAGGAGCTCCTTGCACAGAACGCACAAAAGCTCAACGAACCGGTTAAGTCGGATTCCATGTTAGCGGGTATCGGCAAGGCCGCCACGCAACAGAGAAAGAGGTCGCGGGTCACACCGGGACCATAAATGCTGCCGTTGGCAGTAAACCAATTTGCTCTGTAAGAGCAGGAGGAAAAAGATGGGTGAAAATGTATTGATGGCTGGAGCTCCTTCCGGCATGAAACTTCCCGATGGGATCCCGACGCTGATAGAGCGAGTCGGTCAACAGGGAGAGCGATGCGTGAGTCAGCTCCATGGCAAGATGTATGAGCAGGCACTGCGGTTAAACCTGTTTCATGCCGCCAGTCAGGCAGATACCACAACCACGATAGCGCTGGCAGCGACATATACAGGATTTTGTCTGTCAAATCCCGCGGGCAATACGAAGTTGCTGGTTCCGCGCCAGATCGGTATTGCTCTATGTCTCGCTCCGGCGGCCGAAGCGAATATGGCGATTGGCGGAGGATATGCGGCAGCGGGCGTTGCGACGCATACAACGGCGTTGGCCACATACTCCGCGATGCTGGGTAACGGAGTAGCCGCAACCGGTCTGGCGGATGCTGCTTGTACGCTTCCCGCCGGTGCCGGCGATGGCTTACTGCGGGTGATCACGCAATGTTTCGGCGCTTTCACTGCCGCAGCGTTACCCTCGACCACTCCGATGATCTTAGACCTGGATGGTTCGATCATCATTCCCGCGGGCGGGTTCATATTCATCTACACGCTCACAGTGGTCCACGGTTTCTTCTCGATGAACTGGGAAGAGATCCCGGCGTAAGCATCTGATGGTGCTTGAATGGCTGGGCGAACTCTCGGAAGAAGACCGTGCGCAACGGATCAAGGAAGCGTTCGGCAATGTGGCGGTGACCGAAGACGGCCAGATTGTGTTTCATGTCATCTTCGAGAACCTCTATTTCTTCCGTAGAGCCGAGACTGAAGAGCATCAGGCTCTTAACAACTATGCGAAGTTTCTTCTCCGATATTTCGGGGAGGATTCAATCTACAGGGTCATGGAGGCCCTGTTAAAACAGAAGGAGTAAGTATGAGCGATCAACAGGCTACCGCGCCCGACAAGGATAACGCGGCTGCCGTAGAAAACGCGGCAAAGGGGGGTTCCCTCCTCACCGGCGAGGGCGAAGGCACCACGTCGTTGACGGAGAGTGTGACTCTAGAGTTGCCCCACGCATGGATGAACGGGATGACTACTGAACAGAAGGCGGATGCAGATCTGATCAAGGCCGTATCCAAGTTCGAGAAAGGGATACCGGATCTCGTAAGGTCGTATGCAGAGCTGGAAAAGAAGCAAAGTCAAGCTGTCAGTGTTCCTAACGAGAAGGCGACCGAGGAGGAAAAGGTACGCTATCGCAAAGCGATCGGCGTGCCAGAAAAACCAGAAGACTACAAACTGGAAAAGGCCGAATTGCCGGAGGGACTCCTGATAGACGAGGCGATGCAGAAAGATTTCTTGCAAATCGTCCATACCGCCGAGCTGAACGACACACAGGTAAATACGATCCATCAGTGGTACATGAAGACTATCGGCGAGCAGTTCGTGAATGCACAGAAAATCGTGAAGGCAACAGAGAAAGAAACTGTGGACTATCTGCGGCAAAAGCATGGAGTTGGTTACGACGCCGAGATGTCCTACATGGAGCGCGGATTCAATCTAATACGCACACCGCACATCTCTGTTCTACTCGCAAAATCGGGAATTGGTAACGATCCTGAGTTCATCGAGAAATGTATCGAACTTGGGAAACGAGTAAAAGAACACGAGTTCGTAGACGGCTCCCGAGGAGAACATCTTGAGACCGGTACTGTAGGCCAGCGGTCGGACGAAGAGATCGCCGCAGTCGTGTACCCTCCGAAGGAAGGCCAATAGTTCCAGGAGTAGTCCAATCGGAGGTAGGAAATGCCTACCATTGGAACTCTCGTAACCTATCTGGATATAGCATCCAGATTAGGCCCCGACAACAAGATAAGCGGCATCATCGAGCTGATGAAGCGGACCAACACGATTCTCGATGATATGCATGTTGTCGAGGGGAACCTGCCCACTGGTCACAAATCGACCATACGGACAGGACTGCCAACGGTCGCCTGGCGCCTGCTTAACTACGGCATCCAGCCCAGCAAATCCATCACATCTCAGGTAACCGATACCTGTGGGATGCTGGAGGCGTATGCCGAGGTTGACAAGGCCCTTGCGGACCTGAACGGCAACACGGCAGCGTGGCGGCTGTCAGAGGATAACGCTTTCCTCGAGGCCATGAACCAGACTATGGCCACCACCATTTTCTATGGCAACCAGAACACGAATCCGGAGCGGTTCACCGGTCTGATGCCCCGTTACCCACAGTACGGAGCAAATCTGAGCACCATTACAGCATACAACTGTATTGATACTCACGGTGCGGCCAGCGGTGCGTATCAGACTTCGATCTGGTTGATCGTTTGGGGTCCGAACACCGCACACGGGATCTATCCGAAAGGTGCCGAGGGGGGTGGTTTCAACCACCAGGATCTTGGGGAAGTCACCTTGATGGATGCTCAGACCCCGGCCGGGCGGTATCAGGGCTATCGGACCCACTACAAGTGGGATCTCGGCTTCACGGTCAGGGATTGGAGGTACGTGGTACGTTGTGCCAACGTAGACACTACACTGCTATCTTCAACCGTGGTGGATTTATTCGCCGCAATGACCAAAGCCTACTACAGAATTCCTTCCTTCGGGATGGGCCAGGCAGTTTTCTACTGCAACAACCTGATCCTGGAATTTCTACAGCAGCAGGCTGCAGTCAAGGCTAATGCCGCCCTGCGGTATGAAGAGGTCGGCGGAAAACCGATCACTCGTTACATGGGCATTCCCATCAAGCGGTGCGATGCGATCATCAACACCGAAGCCGAAGTGCTCACGATTTAAGGAAAGGAGGAAAAGCTATGATCATTGACAAAGATCTTTGCCTTTGCGCCGTCGCTACTACGGCTGGGGTGGTATCAATAACACCCCAGGCTGAAACCACGGTCGCCACCCATGTGTCAACCAACGTGATCGACCTGACGCACATCCCGCGCAACATCATCGAGAATTGCTACTTCGTCTTCCAGTGCGCTGTCGTTCCGATATCCGCAGCAGGCGGAACGCTTCAGATCGACCTGGTTACATCGGCAGCCGCCGGCCTCACAACG
>Ga0307377_10003314_pt1 | contig 18288 bp, 21 predicted proteins | sample TR3MG_FD_202535 | JGI IMG/M metagenome (GOLD analysis project Ga0307377, IMG submission 202535) | Soil microbial communities from Risofladan, Vaasa, Finland - TR-3 | ecosystem: Environmental > Terrestrial > Soil > Coastal area > Acid sulfate soil | place: Finland: Risofladan, Vaasa | collected... | reverse complement strand
GCAGCTGTGGCGAGCTCAACAATACCTGCCACTGTCAAGCTGGCTGTGGGTACTAAATCATCGACAGCGGACGCTAAAGTGGCAGGGCTGATAAGTAGAGATTCATCAGTTCCAGCAGCAGCTTCGGTATCAGTAGCAAATCTTGCTTGACCAGATCTTGTTTTTGTGGATTTTGATCCGTGATAAGACACAGAATTAGGGAATTTAGGCATAACCCTCCAAGGTTTTATTTTTAAATTATCATTAAAAATATTTTTGTACTTTACGGAAAATTCTTATTTGTACATAATTATGTCATGGAACAAGAATGGGTTAGAACCACTATAGTAATGTCTAGAAAAATGCACGACAAAGTAAAGATTATGTCAGTTTTAACACGTTCTAGCATATCTAAAATTATGCGGATTGCTTTAAAAAAAGAATTGGAAGAATTAAATAAAGGAAAGGATGTGAAATGAGCTTATTTATTTATGTAATTATATTTATATCAGTGTTCGCTTATATAGAAAACAGGTAAAACTATTTATCTTCTGAACTGTATTTTTTTTCATATTCTTTGTTTAGCTTTTGGTAATTCTTTACAAAAGCAGATGTGTTGTTTTTTGTTGCTGCACTCATTGCATCCCAGTAATACCTTGCTAAAACTGGACTCTTGAAAACTCTGTAAGCCACTTTTCCCGTTTGATATACTGCCGGAACTAAAGTAGCAGAAGCAATACCTGTAACACCAGGACCAGCATACGGAGATAATTTATATGCAGCAGCTCCAGTTAATCCAAACATTGAAGCAACAGGAGCAGAAAGAATTTTTGCATATGGCCCCTTTGCCGTTGCTTCAACGAAATTTTTTATAACATTGCTTCGGTGTATAGAAGAAAAAGCCTGTAAGCCATTATTCCATGAATTTAAAGCTGAAGGATTTGATCGTCCTAATGTGTTTATCTCTTCTTTAACAATTCCCAAAAGTCTATCTATTTGTGATATTGCATATTCTTTTCCACCTTTATTAAGCTGAAAAAACCCCTTACTTCTTTTTACTGCGTTTATTGAATCATACCTAGTCATCAAATCTCTCATCGTAAGTTTTCCATTACCTATATCATGAGATATTCCATCAATCAAACCTTCGACTATAACAGTTCTTGGATCTCCTTTTGCTAAATGTCTATTAAATCTTCTTATATTTGCTGAATATCTATACCCATTAGTTCTTACTGTATTTGGAAAGCCATTTCTTCCTTCATTCATTAAATCCGCGGCGTATCCTTTGGCGTTAACGTTATTCATCAATGACATAGCAGTCCACGCTGCCATTTTTGACCATGTACCATAAGACTTATCTAAATCTAAATCCTCAACAACGTTTTTTGCGCTATTAGCAGCTACAGGAATACCCAAATTGTTTACAAGAGATTTCCGTATTCTTGTACCAGCTCTTACTCTAGCATTAGGAACTCCACGCAATCTAGTCCCTTTTCTTCCTACTGATCCAACATCCGAAGCGATTTCTTGAAACCGTTGCTCGCGGAGCGTGCGCGGTTCTGTATATCCTCCAGTAGCTGCATCTATTAACGAAGATATATCACTTGATGTAGGAAGTTTTGGTGCTAAAGGGCCTCCTTTAACTATATTTCTCCATCGATCTTTACCTACCAATTCCTGTAAAGGTGTATTTAGAATTCCACCAGAAGAAGACTTCTCATCAATCTGATCTTTAAACTTATCTTTAAGATTATCTCCTAGAACATAATCTCTCCATCGATCCTTACCTAATAATTGTTCGAAAGATTTGCTCATAATTCCACCAGAATAAGGAGCTCCAATCAGTAATTCTTCAGCAAATTCTTGCATATCACCAAATTTTCCACCGATACCGGCAGCAACTTTTGCAGCACCGGAAATAGCATTTCTTGTTAGATATTTAAAAATATTTTCATTTTCATTCTCGTTTATCTCGTTTCCGTATAAATCCATAGTAGGATAGTCATCCCAGGAAAATTCCTCCTTAAAAGGAGGTTTTAATTTTAAATCATCTATTTTATTTTGATTTTCAGCAATTGCTTGTGGTTGTGGTGCTTGTGGTTGCTGTACTTGTTGTTGCGGTGCTTGCATCTGCTGCTGATCGAAAACTTCACTTTCCTGCGGTGCTTGTGGTTGCTGTGCTTGCTGCGCTTGCTGTTGCAACTGCTGCTGTTGCTTTTGCTGCTGCGATTCAATGTATTGCTGCTGCATCTGCTGCTGCTGACCAGGTTGATTCTGCCCAGGACGTTGTTGTTGCTGTTGTCGTACTTTTTCATTTAATGAAGGATATGAATCCCATGAAAAACCCTGAGAAGCTACCATATTCTTTTGCCTCCTTTTTCTTCAGCAGCTTTCATTATCTCTGGATCATTGGGGATAGGTCTTATAACTCCATTAGAATCAAAAAATAAAACTTTTCCATCGTTAATTGCTTGATCGACTTTATTATGATCTACTTCTGCTAAAGATCTAAGTTCAGTCATTAATTGTGTTAACTCTGGCTGCGCTCTATCTAAAACTAATCTGCTGAAATCACGAGGAAGTTTTCTGCCGGACTCATACGCTTCTTTTTCTACTTTTCTCATAGAATTATAAAATACTTCTTTAAACTCACCAAACTTAATCAAATTTGAAGTTATAACACGTCTTCCAGCATAACTATTAAGAAGTCTAGGTATTGTTTTTAAGAAAGTTTCAACTTCAACTTTTAATATTCTACTTCCAAAATTATCAGGTAAACCACTTAACAGGTCTAAAGAAAGTTTTTCGTAAGCTTCATTATCAGGATTTCCTAAAAAACTTATAGGAAGATTCAATTCTTCTAATACTTTAGCTGTTAATGGGCCAGCTAATTTATTCTTATTAGCTATCCTAGACATTTGAATAAGTTTTGGCTTAGTATTCGTTATAAAAGATTTATACGCATTTGTCGTATCATCAATAAAATCTTTGTGCATTTTATACGATGAATCTATTCCTTTATCCAGTTCAATCCTTCTGTGCATTTCACCTTTAGCGGATTCCGAATGATTGGGAATTGACTGCAACGCTATCACCTGATTATCCGATAAATCAGAATATTGTAAGTCTTTACCTGGATCTTGTTGGGGAATTTGGCTGTCAGCTTGTTGTGGTTGCTGCTGCGGTTGCTGCGATTGTTGTGGTTGCTGCTGGCCAGGTTGCTGAAAACTATCTACCAATGTATATGCTGGTTGGCTTGCAGATGGCGTACCTGGAAAAACTTTTCCCTGTATAGCGCTGTTGTATCTATTTTGAATAGATTCAGATTTTATATATTCTTTTTGTGCAGCAGGATCTAAAGAAGATAAAGCAGGATTTAAACCAACTTTTGAATAATCATCTCTCTTTCTCTGTGTCTGTTGATTTTTAGTGATTGTATCAAATCTGTTTTGAAGATACTCAATGGCTTTCCCTTGATTCTCAGGAGCTACTTTTGAAAGGATCTTTCCTATAGTATCCTGCATCACACCAGGATCGTTTGATCGTATTGTGTCAGTCAATACTTTATCGATAAAACTTGAATCTTTTGCCTGATTAAAGCTTTTATCAAAATTGCTAGCTGCACCTTGACCTGTTAAGAAAGCTCTTGAAAATCCCATTATTTAATCCTATACCTTGATATAACTCACTATAACTCACTATAACTTAATAACCCATTATATCTGAAACAAATCCAGGTCTATAAGCTTCTGCGACTGAACCAGCTTTTGGATCTGATGTTTTATTTTTAAAAAATTCTAATATAGAATTAAAATCTTTTCCAAACGATGGGGACGACAAATATCCAGCAAAGCCTTGACCAACCGCTTCACTACCTGACTGATCTTGAGTATTAACCCCAGGACCTTGACTAAGAACACCGCTTAAACCGCTTACAGCCCTGTTTTGCGCCCCTTGCATGTATGGCAGGTATAGTTGATCTATATTACTATTTAAATCGACTCCTGCCCTGGTTAAAGCATCCTGCATACCTGTCCCGTTTTGCATTCCACCAGCGATGTATTGTTGCTGGATCTGCGGAGCTATCTGGCTGTTAAAACGATGTATGGAAGGATCTACAACACTTTTTTGAAATCCTTCTTGATCGGATCTGAATAAATCAGCATATGGCCCATTACCTTTCAATGAAGCTAAAACCTCATCTATGGTTTTTCTTTGCCCTTTTTGTATTGGTGTTTCTTTTGATCCACGATCACGATTTAAATATGATGATAATAAAGAAGACCCAATATTTACTGCTGCTGGAAGAAATGCTGCCATAAATCACCTAAAATATTTTATTTAATTGTATCATGATATAGTAGTCCATACAACGGCGGAAGTACTAGTATGTTCAGTTAGCACCTCAACTTTTAGTGTGCTAGTATTTATGTTTATATCTCCATTACTTAGCACTGTGTCTGTTGTCTGCCCATCAACATTTCTAAAATATACGTCAGGCTTTTTATTTATTGATACTGCTAGCTGACGGTACATTCTATCTAATGCTGTAAATAATTCTTCTTTAGTTGTGTTTTTATCATCACCAAAATCAAACGATTCAGATATTTTTGACATTATCCACCTGTTAAACTTCCTGGCTTGGCATGAATCCGAATGGATGAAAACTTCACACCGACAGCAGGAGAAAAATGTTTTATCACAAAAGTAAAGAATTCAGCTTCACTGTTTATTGTGATAGATAGCCACTCATTGTTTTTTTTATTTCTGTTGACTGAACATAATACATCTTCCTTGATTAAATCATCATCTGCATATACATCAACGTAAATAAAATTGCTTTCAACATTAACAAGAAACTCTATCATTGATATAAAACACTTCCTTCCTTCTGATCTGAAAGGATTAAAAGGATTTGTTTTACACTCGAAATTTATTATCTTGGATAAAGTTCCATCTGAAGAGTAAGCTGTGAAATTGGTTGAATCAACATTCAATGTTACTGAAGTGTCAGTGGCGGAAACCACCTCATATGGTGTAAATTTTGTTGGATCTAAAGAAGGATCATAATTATTTATTTCAGTCATACCTGAAACACCCTTAACAACAACTTTATCTCCAGCAATAAAAGAAGATTCACTAACAGTTAAAACAGCTTGTGAAGCATTGGTGATAGCAGTTATATCAACAAAATTATCATCGTAATCAGTGTTTAATTCATATATAAAGCCAAGATCATCACCTGCTAAGGTTTTTTCTACAGATTCCCCTAAGCCTATCTTATCCCAAACTTCTTCCGTTGTATCCCAAGTAGCCCATGAAGGATCGTTATCTTCAAATATGTCATCCCACGTAAGATCATTTCCTACTTGACTTTGACCAAAAACAGAGAAATTTGCCCTGTATATTGACCAAGAGTTCTCCCCATAATTTTCTACTAATACTCTATTTTGAGTAGTTGAACCAGACTCTGATAAAATATAAGAAAATAAAAACAATTCATTTCTTCTATCGAACCCACTATAAATAATGTCTATTTCTTTTTGATCCATCTCATCTCTAGTGAAATAAGGAATCTTATTATCTATCCTGCCTGATTGCCTTCCATCGGTAGAAATTATTCCACTTCTACCCACCGAACGTATCTTGGAATTCCATTCTTGTGCCGAAAAGCTGGCGTTAGTTCCTATAACGGAAGGTATCTTTCTCTGCTTATATGGATTGAAAACATCAGAAGTTTTTTGAATCATATAAGATGAATCAGTCAAATTTAAACATATTTCATCACCAAGAATAGAAGCCGTTTTTATATACCCCAATGAATCTAACGTCAGTAATCCTGAACCTGGATTATTGAAGTTATTTCCATCTCCAGCAGCATTTCTTATAGCAGAAAAAAGTATACTTCTAGAATATTCAACCGCAGCAATCGTTGGATAAATAAAATTTATTCTTTCATTGAAATAGATTACATGGACAGATTTTTGAAGCGCTACAGCAGCAGGAGGTGAGCCCAATGACGGTGAAACATAAGTTGGATTATCCACTACACTAGTGAAATCCCTGACATCTGTTCCGTTATAGAAAAATATTGACGATCCATTACTGGCAGCTATTCCCCTGCCACAAAAAACGAATCTGTTTTCATTTAATGCCGTTGGATAAAACGTTCCAGAGATATAATCTTCATTATTGGATATGTTAAATCCACCATAACCAGCCATTGAACCAGCAAAAACTAGTTGATCGAAAACTTTTGTGGATGTGTTATATTTATATAAAAAATTCATATCAGAAGCAAGAAGATCTCTAGAACCATCTATTTTTACGAATTCAAATATTCCTGTTACTCTGGTGTTTCCTGCCAATCTTGTTGAATTATATAAAGAATATCCCATCCTCGATTGGACAAGCTGCCTGTTTATGAATCCATCAAATATATATTCAAATGAATCCGCAGGTTCTAAGTAAGTAACGCCTGAATTAGATACACCTGATTTATACCCAGTTATCTCGAAAACAGGCATTTAACCTCCGCACACGGCTAAACACACCATAATAGGATTAACAACATTATCGCCATTGAAAGTAGTAAATTTATAAATAGTATCTGTCATACTAGAAAGCTTAGTTCCACTTTCAGCTGCTATAAAAGCAGGATCTCCACTTGAAGTTAAAACGTTACCAAAAACAACATAATTACTTGTAGGTAAAGGGTTTGTAAATGTAAGTGTAAAAGTACCAATACCCGTTCGTGCTACACTGCAATTATGAGAGTATAGTGTGGTTATTGTAAAAGGACTAACGTTTAATATACTAAAATTAAGCATAGCACGAAAGCCAAGCTGCAAATAGTGATTGACCGCTCCAACCTGTGAATAAATAAATGGCTCTGACTTCTGTGCTGTAGCTGATTCAGCAACAGTTTTATCTCTGCAATAACCATAAATATTCATGCCAGTAGATAAAGCCGAAGGATCAACCAAAGCATTAGGCATTTCTATTTTTTTATGGTGACCATCATTATTTGCGTCTTCATTCCAATAATGATCTAACTTAAGCTTTGTTTCTGTATATGTAGTATTTCCATCAAGTATACTTCTATTAGCTTTTACTGCTTGCGAACCGTCAGGAGCTACGGAAGACCAACTCATACATAACCTTTACATTAAAATTGTGGTATACATCGCTGCGTTTTTAATTGATTGTGTGTTCTAGTAAGATTTAACCTTCTATGTCTAGCAAAACTTTTCTCTATCTTAGCAGTACGCTCAGCATCTAGTTCATAATCTGCTGCATATAACCTGGCAGCGCCATAAGCAATATATCGCAACCACCAATCATACGGAATCTGAGTATCCCCATCAGAAGAAAAATCATCATTTTTTATATATCCATATAATATTACATCATATCCAGTATTGGCAATCGTCCTGAAAACAAGCTGATTACCATAAAAAAGCATATCCGTAGGATAACCAGCAGTTAACACAGCTTCATTATTCACACCCCATTTACTATAAAAAGACACAGGGTTTTGATATAAACAAAGTCTATTCCATGAACTGGAATCTGTCGGTTGACTGGATAAAGATATAAATCCTTCTGATAAAATGTTTATAAATTGATCTGAAATGCCTAAATCATTGAAGGTGTAAACACCATCAGTAACCGTTTCATCTATGGAGAAAACTAAAGTACCGAACGATTCAAATAATTTTGAATCATTCGGCATATCTAGCGAGTAGAAATCATTGATATATTTTGTAAGTATTGTATCGTCAGAATCGGGATCATTTTCATTTCGTCGTCCGATTGCTAAGCGCATGATTCGTAAAATATCAGTTAAATTTCTACTCATACTTTTTACATTGCCTCGTCTTCAGAGAAAACCGATCTAAGAGCAAAGCGCGGTTCATAATGTGATATTCTAGTTTCCTTAGAACCATCGGGATTATCAAACCATTTCCATACAGGAAGGCCCTTGCTTTGCAGATGATCCACTACACAATGCGGTAAATCATAAGTTTTTCCAGGAATAAGTTTTTTCTCATAATGAATATATTCATTGCTAAGAAACACAGGTAAAGGATTTTTTGGCTGATCTACTCTATTGAATACAATACGTTGCTTTGGGTGAAGCTCCTCGGGGCACTGCTTGATAGGATACCTGCACATACGTAGCTTATGATTCAATGCTCTAGCTCTCTTGTTGTATGCTAAATATTCCTTCAAGCTATTTATAGGCATATCCTCCAGCTCATCTTTAGGAGTGTTTTCAATCGCCGAATCAATGAAAGATAAATCTTTATTTTCCATAATATTTTGATCCATATCAGGATCGCTATTTTTTTTCGTTCTTCCCATAATAACCTTTATTTTATTTTGCCGTGAGCAGCGAACCACCCACGGCGTTAAACTATCTCAATGAAGCTAAATCGCCCAAATCTTCGACTTGACCATATTTAAATGCCTCAAAGTAAAAGATGTCATCATCCGATGAACCACCAAAAACAGCCGTTCCGAAAGTAAGCTTGTACACAACTGGCAGATAATCTTGTGCTGCTGGATTGCTTAGCAATCTAGTTTCCAAAACAACATTACCACCCGTTACATACGTCACAAACGCTGAGGAATCAATACCAACACCAGTAACAGGATCTTGAAGAGAGAACTTTGTAGTAGTGGTAACGACAATTTTATACCTATTGCCGTCTAACTCATCCATTCCACGATCCGTAGCATTAGGCCCCACAGGCCCCAGATCCGTGATTCTTACCAGTTGCCCAGTAGTATAACCATGAACCGCAGATGTGGTTACAAGGCAAGGATCTTCTTTAGATACCGCAGTGATAGAAGCTCTGTAAGCAGTAGCTCCCCCACCAGTATTGGCAGTAGTGAAACCATTAGTTGTCTCCAACAACAAGTTTTCTCCGGAAGTGGCTCCATTATCGGCAATAACCTGCCATTGCATAGCATCGCCAGCTGGCATTCCCCTGAACCATACACTGCACGGCTCAGCCCCTATATCAGACCACGAGGTGTAATTGTAAACTGCAATTTTATCTGCCTGGAAAGGTAGCGTAAATGTATACGCACCACCAGCATCATATTGAAATTTACCTCTGTAACTCATCGATTGACCCAAAAATAAATCGCTCATAACAACCCCCCTAAGCTTTTGTTGAAAGTAAAGTTACAATGTGGGAGTCATCAAGAATCGCTGCATTGAAATACGCAGAGAATCCCATCGATTGGAAGCGATTCAAATAATCGTTCCATCCCAAAGGCTTCATAATCATTTCTGTAGAAACTGAATCAATAGATACGTAGCCAATAGCATTAGCACCGATAAACGTATTGCTATATTGCGGAGGACTATCACTGGAAAAGTTAACTAGTGTAGAAGTCACAACGCGAGCATCTTGCACAGCACCAAACTCTGCTTGCAAAACGTGTTCTTGAGAACCATACTGAGAAGTAGGTACAAAAGCATCCAACGCTCTTACGTCAGGTTTTACTTTCGTATGACATGTTACCCAGTAAGATTCTTCCACTGGGCCAGTACCGAAACGCGATGATCCTTCAATAACAGGAGCCATTTTTTCAGTTTCACCATCATCAAGATAAGCAATTGCTCTATCCCAATCATCCATCGTAAGTTCTGTTATGGCATTGCCGTTAGAACCATTTAAGCAAGAAATCTGAGGAACGGAGCTAGCCCAAACATCACGTGTAACCTTATCAAGCATGGTGTGCATGCACTGGGAAAGGTTATCCGCAGTTTCAAAAGCCGTATCATCTTCTACGATAAGCAGCACCTTCCTTGAAAGGAGTACTACTTTACCAAATTCTTGTACGGTAACGTTGAAAGTGAATTGATTGATCTGCTCAGGAGCAGGATCAGCATCTTCAGGAAGTACAACAGGATCACTGTTTAAGTTTTCCTGCCTTCTGAAAGTGATAGTATCGGAATTCTTTTCCTGAAGGTCGAAAGATCTTCCAAAAAGACTGTGCACATTGCGCGCTTTTGGCCTTTGCAATAGAGCTCTATGGGCCCAGGAATCAACCATAGACCCATAGTTGGAGGTTGTTGTAACAGACATAGAAACCCTTTTTTAGGCCACTACCATGCTAAAACTATTTTTTACGCTTAGTCTTTCTCCAAGATCTAAATTCCTCATCACTCATATTCATTACATCTAATCCTTCATTTATGCTTGCACCTTTAGGCACCGAATTTGGCGATAAAGGCGAATCTTTTCTAACTGAATTTTTATTTACCTGTACTTTAGCTTTAGGACTTAATGCGTTCATAAGCTCCCAAGCTTCCTGGATTCGGTTTGGTGCGCTATCTATAGCACTAGCTAGGTGTGGACGTTGTTTTAAAAAATTTTCAAGTTCATTTTCTACATAAATATGCTTTTCAGGATGCTGCGAACACCAAGAACGCTCATCGATCAATCGAAGCATTTCGCTATTAGATTTTTTTAAATCATCTCTTGTGATTGATTCATATTTTGAATATTCATCATCTTGCTGCTGCTGCGGTGGTTGCTGGCTTTGATTCTTTAAAAAATCTAATTCTTGTTGTAGCTGCTGGCGCTTCTTTCTCTCTTTTTGCACCACAGAAAGAGGAATCATTTTTTCTTCTACTTCCGAAGAAACTTGTTGATCGTTTTCTGTAGCAGTTCTTTGCTCACCTTCTTCTTGAGCGACAGCAACATTAGAAACGTGCTCGCTTTCCTGAATCTCATCACTCATAAATACTCCAAATGTTTGTTACGCCGCATTCGACGGCATGGCACCCTTTGCTTGAAGGTAGGCGACACCTTTTTTATTAAAATTTACTTTAAGCTTTTTTTCCCCATGTTTTTTCGGGGGCACCATCCATAGCATTTCACATATTCCTCGCTTATTGCATACCCAGAACACTATTTGATTGCTACAGAATGACGGTATCTTCTTAGAGATTATCGGAGGATTTACCTTAAATTCTCCTACATTGAATTTATCAAATTTTGCATGAAAAACGATAAAATATGGTTGATCGATTTTTTGATTCATCAAAACGGATTTATCCACCCACTGGTCAATGACTTTTTTCAAAGCTTCTTTTTCATCAATGAATTTCTTTGGAAGCATCAATCCGGATTTTGGGCATTTCATCATATTCATGTAAATCCGCTTTACATCCCCGATTTACCGCGCAATGATTCATCTTTGGATAAGCACTGCTTCAACAACATGTTTGCTTTCTTCTGGTCAGGATTTGAGCCAGGTCCGCACATTGGTTCAACGCGCGATGGTTGTCTTAAAGGGTTGTCCTTATGGCTGCACAAACCCTTGGCGCTGTCCATGCTTTTACCGTATTGCTTCTTCATATTATACCTACACTAAGTTGTTTTCTGTATCTAAACTAGAATTTTGTTGTTCTGTATCTAAGCTAGCATTTTGTTGTTCATTGTTCAATATAAAATTTGATACTTGTTTCTGTTCAGCAGATCCTTCAGTATCTACATTTAAATTATCTGCTTTATTGTATATATCTTCTTTTATATTTTCTCTATCTTCCACTTCTTGTCTTTCCATCATATTAACAAATTGAAGAATTTTTAATATCTTATCTAAATCTATACCATCAAGCTCAGATATTGTTTTTGCTCTTGTCAACGCTGCATCAGCTCTATTTTCTTCAGCCTCGGAAGCTCTTTCCTGTGCCAGTGATAAATCAGATACTACCCTTGCTCTTCGTTCTTGCGCTAAAGCAATCTTCTCTTCTTTCTCAGCATTCATCAATTCCATTGTAAGAACTTCTTGCTCTGAAACTTTCTGCTGCTGCTGCTGTGCTTGCTGCGCTTGCTGTTCAATAGCGTCTTTCAATTCATCAATTCCAGACATCTGCAAAGCATCAACGATAGCATTTTCAGGAACGTTTACAATACCATCCCGTTTAAGTGTGAGCAATTCATAGTAGTAAGCATCTTTTTGTGATTTGGATCTTATGGATTCTTTTATGATAGCATCGTATTGCTCAAATTCTTTATCATAAAATTGTTGCGTAGGAGGTTCTCCCAGTATACGCTCGATCTTTCCAGGAGGATATTTTGCTTGTAAACATTTAACGACAAGCCCACCAAGAACTTGCTGCGATAACTCAATGTTATCCATGATTTTTCTGTTAGAACGTAATCCTTGAGCAATTCTAACTTGCGCCAATCTTCCAGAGACTTGAGTGTTACCCCCCTCATCTATACCTAGAACCGATTGATTAACGTTAGCCAAAGTCAACGATAGTTCATCAAGAATTTTTTGATACTCAATTAACGCTGGAGGAACATTACCCCCCACAAGCTCTTGAACGGAATTTAATCCCTCGGGAGCTTGCTCAGGATCTACACCGATTAATTTATTCTGTCCACTTTGCTGTAAATCAGTAACATCAGGAACCGAGCCGATAAGATACTTATATCCTGTAGATATGACGCTATCAAACATATCTTGTATTTTCATGTGGCGCTTATTGAATTGTCGCTGATTGGAATATTCAGAAGCACCAATTCCTTGAACACGTTTTGAAGACTCCAATAACGAAGATTCAAAAAAGCACAATAAAGGAACCATTGGAAACGTTTCGGTTATTCCTGTGTTATCATCACCTTTATAAACTGATATTCCATTCAGCATGACATTTAATTCAACATATGGACGTTCTACATTAGATATGCGTAACTGCGGAATATCATTCCTATCTAGATTGAAAAGCTGTGCTTCATCATTAAGCGACTGTATTTTATGTAATCCAAATTTCAACTGATCAAGATCTTCTTTTGACATATCAGAGATATCTCGGAAGAAATCATTTCTTTCATCGATTAAAAACTTTCTTCTCCTTGATGTACGCCTGTAGTATTGATCGTATGATATAATTTTTTTATTTGAAGATATGTTATTTAAGCTTGGACGATAAGAAATAAATTTATTATCTCTGAAATTCGTTGGCAGCTCGTCAACATCTTTCATACTGATAGAAGGTACAAGCTGGGGAACATATGATCGCGAAACAAGATCTCTTGTGATAAGGAATCCACAATCAGATAAATCTATATTCTCAAATGAAGGATCAAGGTAAAAGCTGTTAAACGTGCGTTTGAAAAATCTAATATCTCCATTCAAAAAATCTTTTGAATAGTCCATCATTATGCCACATAATGACATACCCGACTTAAACATCTCATCGCACGAATCTAGAAAAGTGTTATACCCTCTGCCTTTGTCCCATACATCATATGACAGCTTTGTAAACTGTGTGGATGTTTTCTGATCCGATCCTTCAACTGGAGCCACCGCTATAGAATTAAGATTGTCACGCAGATACCCAGAAAAAAACTCTATTGGTCGCCGCGTAATATTAAATTCAATTGGTTCACGACCTTCTTTCCGAAGCTCTTTCAGCTCAATATCTGTCCAAGTATGGCCGGCAGCAGCTTTAGTATATCTTAAAGCATCAGAAACATAAGGAGACCAGTAATCGTGAGCGTAAAGATAATTTGATTCAAATTCTTTTGATATATCGTAGTCGTATGACATAAAACCAATTGTTATTAATTCTTATTTATATCATCTTTCTTCTATTTTCAACAGCTAATTTATGCATCTCAAAAGCATTATTAATCGAAAAACCCTTTTCTATGATACCAATACTCTGGCATAAATATTGAAACGCATCAGCATAATTACTTTCTACAGTATGCAAAGGTTTATCTATATATCTTCCTTGTTGTTCTTGCCATGTTTTTCTATACTTGGAAAGATTTTTAATTAAATCATTACATCTTCTTAAGTCAAAGACACATCTGTTAAGCTTTATTTTGGAATACGATATAAGCTCTTGCTTGTCTGTCCTGGAAAGAGTTTTAAATAATGCGCCACTTCTGCTAAAAAGTTTTTTGAATGTCCGCTCAACAGAATTAATAACATCCAACGGATCTCTTTTAACGGAGTCATGAGGAAGAAATATAGTATGATAAAGATAATCCTTGTCCTGCAAAAGATGTTTTGCATAAAAATCAACATCTTTATTTGAATCAGCATACATATCAAAGATTCTTATCTCGCCATGTATGTGCTGATAGAATAATATCACCGTCAAATCATTAACGCCAATATCCATACATACATACACCTTCTCCATAGGATCGTATATATTTGAAAATAAACAACGGTTATCCTTATATGCTAACTCCACACCTTGAGCATAATAATATGCGTCAGATTTTGAAAGAAAAGCTTCTTTTACCGTAGAAGGAAACTCTTGCTTTAACTTATCACCCAATACTTTAGCTTGTAAAGCATACCAGTTTCTTTGTTCTTTTTCTAATACTAAGCCACTCTCCTTTTCTATCTCCTCGAAATAATCAGAAAGATAAACATCATAATCAACGTTATCACTTATTTTATAATTTTTCTCGCTGTACCAAGGAAAAAAAAGCAGATGATAATCTAATACGGAAAGATTCTCATTACCTCGATTAGAAGCCGTTAAACACATGTCAGCGAAATAACCATCCATACCCTCGCCTGTGCTTTCAATGGTGACAAAACCATCAATGGGAACCGTATTAAGAGTTCCAGCAATTACCTCGTCAGCTTTATACGGCGTACGCGCACACGTCTTCCCAAACTCCGAAACCAAAATATTCTGATATGTAGATCCTCGCAATGTGGTATCCACCCGAAGATAGCTCCCATTACTAAAAGATATTTCTCTAGCCGATCGGGTTTTTATTCCAATAAATCTTTTTAATTCCTCGGGAAAAGTATCAAGCGCATGGCCGATAATTCTTTTGAATATATGCTGTGCATGCTCTAACGAATATGAAACAATGCCAGCAGATAACGTTGGCGTAAACAAAACATCATCAAGTAAACTGATAACGCTAAGTGTACTCATACCAAGCTGACGCGCTTTTAATATTAACTTCCTGTTATGATGGCATTTTACAACAAGCTCTTGAACGGGATTCAACTTGAATGGAATGGAAGTTCCATTTTTATGGATAATCCTGTATAGATTATTAAGTCGCCAAAGCTTGCTAGTTATTGTCATTGCAAACTAATTAACCTTGTTTCTTCCTGAACATTAGAATAATCAACATTTTCATCTTCTGTCTGTTTGACCAATCCCTTGTTCATCAGTCCAATGATCTTATCTAACGTTAACCTGTCAATGTCATCCACCTGAACCTCTTTCTGCCCAAGCTTCTGTTTACCCAGCCAAATAGCCATAGCAGCACTGCGCTTGCTTAACATCAACTGATTGCGCCGTAATGACGCTTTACCACCATCAGAGTAACGATTATATACGTCAGCTAAACATTGACCGTATTCGCGTTGACACCACAACTCAATGGTTCGACGCTCAGCAGAAAAAATACTTTCAATCTCAGTTATCGTACACCAAATATTACACAATCCTTCAAATATGTTTTTATCAAAATCTCTTGACTTTCTTCCGCGCGGAGATACTCGCGTTTCAGCAGTTTTCCTTGGCTGAACTTTCCGCTTTTTTGTCATCTCTCTTGTCGGTATCATGAAAAAAAACCCCATGTAGTAATAATTATTTTATTTTATATGAACATCCCGGATGTTTCTCAATCAAATATACCATCTCAGATTCAAAATCAAACATCTGCTGCTCATTGCAAAAAGATATTTTAATGTAATGTACTTTGGGTTTTGGATCCGATTCATCACGAATACCATCAAGCTCATGATCGAAAAAACCCCACTCAACTAAATCTTTCTCATCCCATTCATTCGCAAGTATGTCAAAATCCCACTCGCCAACGTTCTTGTTTAAACGTATGTTTAACTCATCACACTCAGCATCGGTTAAATGCCTGTCAGGAACATAAACATCGGCTACGTGTACTTTCATGGATCTTAATGATCGAACGCGCTGATGGCCCCCTATGATGAGACCATCAACGTTTATGACAATCGGCTCGCATAAACCAAACTTGCTTATCGACTTTCTCAAAGAACAAGCAGCTTCCTTCGTCATTCTACGCGCATTCTTATCAAGCATCCGTAAAGTAGACAATTCCCACTGTTCAATTGACCATTTGATTTTCATTAAAATGGAATCTCCTCGCTGAATTCAGAAGAATTTTTACTGAAAACTGAATTACTATCCGCTCTGCTCGTACCAGCACGAATCGATTCAGCACAAAAAGTGTCAATGGCAGCTTTCGACGCTTCAATGAAACTATCCCAATCTTCCTTTTTTCGGAATCGCACATAAGGAGCAAACCGCTTTTCCCCTTCCTTCTCGTACTGCCGTGCCGGTAAGTTAACCCACCGCTTGCCGTCTTTGTAATAAACAGAACAATCCTGGATCTCTATGCCGAAATCAGAAATATAAAAATCAGCAAATCCTTGCAAAAAACCTTTCGCATATGGAATAAATTTAATACATTCAATATTCATGAAATTTTCCTTTTTTTTTCTTCTTCAATATCTTTTAACATGTCAATTAATGGCTCATGATAGCTTATCATACAATTAAAATTCCTATCAGCTTGATTGCTAAGCGGAATCTTTCTGTCGAGCATCAAAGATATAACCTTTTTTTCATCCAAATATATCCTGTTACGGAAATATTCTAAACCACACAATTTCTTGTTTTCATCGCTTAATCTAGTAAAATCACCCAAAGTAGTTTTTGACATAAATGGATACTTATTAATGAATTCAGTTAACCGAATCTTTCCGGGCGTTAACTCCAATACCGTAAACTCTTTTTTTGAATTAGTAATACCTTCAATAATACCCGATCTGTCAAAACCTGAATCCTTATCGATTAACTCCATAAGTAATCTTAATACCGAATCAATCGATGTTAATATCTTTTCTTGCGTATTCAAAAATATCTCTGAATTTACACCGTCAAACATAATACTACTACATTTTAAACAATCACACAAACTCTTCATACAATACCACCCTTTAACCGTTCATATCTTTTTACCCGAAAATATATCACCACCATCCGATATATACCATTCCCAATATCCACCGCGATTGGCATTCAACTTTAATACCGATGTCAATACCTCGTTGATCATGTCCGCTTGCTTATATACAAACGAAGCATCATTTGAAGATAAACCAATATATTGACCATCCTCTACCGATATGATTACAAAAGATTCTTCTGCATCACTAATATCTTTACCCACAACATCACCATTAAAACAACAATCATACATAATATTTCTACCGAAATTAAAAAAAAAAATTACCGAAATTAAAAAAAAAAAAAAAATTACAAAAATTAAAAATTAAAATTTAAAAAAATAAAAAAAAAATAAAATATATTTGAAAAAAAAAAAAAAAAATAAAAATTAAATATATTTGGGGGGGGGCAATTCAGTCATTCAACTATCCACACGCCCATTGATCGACTTTTTTAAAATAAGTTTATTACACCTCCAAAGAAATCTTTATTACATTTTAAAGAAATCTTTATTACATGTTAAAGAAATCTTTATTACATTTCTAAAGGAATGTTTATTACTTTAAGTTAGTATCAATTTAATAACAATTATAGTTAACCAAACAATTGCAATGCTAGTTAAGCAAACAGTAACAACACAACTAAACACCGAACTACTTCCACTTATTAACACTAACTACAACGTTGTTAATTATATCCATCTGCTTTGTTGCGACAATAGCACACACTTGATTATCATCCTTATACAATACTTTGTTAAAAGCATCCAAGTATAGCTTGATCATGTTATCTATATCATACCTTCTAAAACAATTCTTATTATCCTCAGTAAATGAAAACGATATGATAACAGATATTTTATTTAACGTTGGCTCGTAACCAACCGGTAACTGACACCTCGCACTATCAGCAATAAATTTCTTCAAATCTTTGCATGGATCGTAAAAGTATATCCTGCCACCTCGAAGATAAGCCCGTGCTCGCTGCAATACTTGCGGTTTGTGGTCAATAATTATTTTAAGTATGCCATCCCCTTTACGCGCGCGCGCGTCTCAGTATATACTATCTCAGAATCTTCTAGAGGTTTATCCAGAAATAGCTCTCTAAACGCGCTATCATCGTCCACAGTAGTTACAACTATTGAACTATGTATTACCCACGATATCGTTCTGATACCGCGCACGCCCCGAACAGTCAGCCCATCGCACGACAGCTCGCGCAGTATATAGTATGACTCTCTGACAATCTGAGATATCGCATATTCCTTCTCAACCCACGTATTAAAA
>Ga0307377_10003312_pt1 | contig 18297 bp, 15 predicted proteins | sample TR3MG_FD_202535 | JGI IMG/M metagenome (GOLD analysis project Ga0307377, IMG submission 202535) | Soil microbial communities from Risofladan, Vaasa, Finland - TR-3 | ecosystem: Environmental > Terrestrial > Soil > Coastal area > Acid sulfate soil | place: Finland: Risofladan, Vaasa | collected... | reverse complement strand
CTGGTAGCCTACGCCAAGGCGCACCCCGGGGAAGTTACCGCGGCGGTGACGCTGGGCTCGACCAGTCAGTTCATCTTTTTGCTGGTCGAAGATGCGGCCGACATCAAGATCAAGTACGTTCCCTATGAGGGCACGCGCGAGCGCCTCACCGCGATGCTGGCCAAGAACGTCGACCTGGGCGAGATGAACATCCTGACCGCCAAGCAGTACATCGAGAAGGGCTCGCTCAAGGCGCTGGGCATCGCGACGGACAAGCGCAGCGACCTCATTCCGCATGTCCAGACCCTCAAGGAACAGGGGGTCGACGTAGTATACGGGCTCACGCGTGGCATCGTGCTGCCCAAGGGCACGCCGCAGGCCATCGTCAAACACTACGAGGAAATCGCCGCCAAGGTGGCGAAAAGCCCGGAGTTCGACAAGGCGATGCACGACAAGGGCACGCTGGTCGAATACCGCGACGCTGCGCAGTACCGCGCGTTCGACGAGAAGTCCTTCAAGCAGTACGAGAAGCTGGCGAAAAAGGTCGGCATGTAGTTTGGCGGGCGCTCGCCTGAGACAGGCGAGCGCCGCCTCATCGACTTCCGGCTGCTCCGTGAAACGCTTCCACAGCGATACGCTGATCGCTATTGTCCTGCTGCTCGTCGGTGGGATTTTGTTTTGGGATACCTTCGGCTTTCGCATCCCGCCGTTCGCGACCGTGTCGCCGCGCGCTTGGCCGCGCTTCGTCCTGGTGCTGTTGCTCTGCCTGTGCGCGCTTTACCTGGTGCAATCCCTGCGCGCGCCGCGCGCGCCCGGTGCCAGGGGTGACCTGCATACCTGGCTGGGCGCCAATCGCAATGCGCTTTGGTGCTACGCCCTGTTCCTCGCCTTCCTGCTGATCCTGCCCTACCTCGGGATGCTCATCGACGGGATCGTCTTCGTCTACGCGGTGCAGACGGCAATCGGCAAGTGGGACCTGCGCTCGCATGTCAAGCACATGGTGATCGCGCTGGTTTCCGTCGGCCTGATGTGGGCACTGTTCGACTTCGCGCTGGACGTGATCCTGCCCACTGGCAGCCTGTTCCGCAACTTCATCTGATCCCGGCTCGGGCGAGGACACGACGATCATGTGGCAAAATCTCGGCGCGGCATTCGGCGACGTCTTCACGCTCGTCACCCTGGCGCTGATGGCGCTCGGGACCGCGGCCGGGCTCATCGCCGGCGCGATCCCGGGGTTTACGGTCACCATGGCGATCGTGCTCACCCTGCCGTTCACTTTCGGCATGACGCCGATACACGGCCTGTCGACGATGCTGGGGGTGTTCGTCGGCGGTATGTCCGGCGGCCTGATGTCGGGCATCCTGATGGGCATACCGGGCACCCCATCTTCGATCGCGACCGTCTTCGACGGCTTCCCGATGGCGCGTGCGGGGCGCCCGGGCCTGGCGCTCGGCATCGGCGTGTGGTCCTCGTTCTTCGGCGGCCTGTTCAGCGCCGTCGTGCTCGCGCTGCTCGCGCCGGCGGTGGCGCACCTCGGGCTTGAGTTCGGCCCCTGGGGCTACTTTTCCCTCGTCGTGTTCGCGCTCACCATCGCGGCGAGCCTGGCGGGCGACAATCTGACCAAAGGCTTGATCGCGGGCGTCGGAGGAATGCTGCTCGCCACCATCGGCGAGGACCCGATCAACGGCGTGGGGCGCTTCACCTTCGGCATCGACGCGCTCGAGCAGGGCTTCGCCTTCCTGCCGGTGCTGGTGGGCCTGTTCGCGTTCAGCCAGATCATGTCCGACTTGCGCGACCCCGAGGCCGCGACCAAAGTGATGCTCGAGTCCAGCGCCAAGGCGGTCAGGGTCGAGCACCTCGCCGCGATCCGGGCGATCTTCGAGCACTGGGGGGTATGGCTGCGCTCCTCGGTCATCGGCACCTTCATCGGCGTGCTGCCGGCGGCGGGCGGCTCGATCTCGAACATCCTCGCCTGGGACCAGGCGAAAAAGGCGTCGCGCTATCCGGAGAAGTTCGGCACCGGCATCCCCGATGGCATCATCGCGTCGGAATCGGCCAACAACGCGACCGCGGGCGGTGCGCTGGTCACGATGATGGCGCTCGGCATCCCGGGGGACGCCGTGACCGCGGTGATGCTGGGCGCGCTTCTCATCCACAACATCGCCCCCAGCCCAACTTTTATCAGCACCCAGCCGGTGCTCGCCTACGGCATTATCGTCGCGTTCTTCATCGCCCATTTCGTGATGGTCGCAGAACAGGCCCTGGCCCTGCGCCTATTCCTGCTCATCACGCGGGTGCGCCTGTACGTGCTGGGCGCAGTGATTCTCGCCTACAGCGCGATCGGCGTGTTCGCGCTCAACAACAGCGTGTTCGACATCTGGACCCTGTTTCTGTTCGGCCTGCTCGGCTACGGCATGTCGCGCCTGCGCTTTCCCCTCACCCCAATGATCCTCGGCGTCGTGCTGGGGCCGATCGCGGAGGTCAACTTCTCGCGTGCGCTCGCTACCAGTAACAACCTCGGCCTGTTCGTGACGCGCCCCTGGTCGCTGTTCTTCATCGTGCTGGCCGTGTTCTCGCTGGTCTATCCGTGGTACCAGCGCGGGCAGCGCACGCGGCGCTGGACCCTGTTCTACATGCCGCTGTTGCTCATCGGCGTCTCGCCGTCGCTGTTTATGATGGGCGGCTACCTGCGCCCCGTCATTGGCGGCGCGCTGCTGTTGCTGGGCGGCGCGCTGCTGTGGCGGCGCGCGCGGGGCGGCTGGAGCCCGCAGGGCGCGCCCGCCGACCAGGGGTAAGCGCCCGGCCTGCGGAGCGCTTGCTAGGAGATCACTGAACGCTCGGCGATGGCCTGGGTGGGGGCTTCGCCCGCTGCGCCTTTCACCTCGCACTCGAAGGTGGCGACATCCTGATGCGCGACCACCAGCCGAGCCCCCCCCTTGACGGTTGCGCGTTTAGCAGGTATAACGCGCGCAAGTGTTTAGTTTCAAGTGCTTGAGAGCGGTTCCCATAGTGGCGCGTCCTTTTCAGTCTTGAGATTCAAACATTGATCGGGCCTGGCCCGAATTCTCAACTTTTAAAGGAACGCAATATGGCAACCGGCACGGTCAAGTGGTTCAACGACTCGAAGGGTTTCGGTTTTATCACGCCGGATGGCGGCGGCGAAGATCTGTTCGCACATTTCTCCGAAATCAACATGCAGGGCTTCAAGACACTCAAGGAAGGACAGAAAGTTTCGTTCGAGATCGTGGACGGCAAGAAAGGCAAGCAGGCAGCGAAAATTCAAGCTGCTTGAGCTAACCAGTTTCCCTTGAAAAAGCCGGGCGCGCCGCCCGGCTTTTTTTATGCCCCGTCGCCGGCGGCCCGACCTTGCGAACGCCTGCGCACCGCTATTTTGCGTATTTGCGGAACTCAGGTTTGCGCTTTTCGCGAAACGCGTTGCCGCCTTCCCTCGACTCGTCGGTATCGTAGTAAAGCTTGAGCGCCTGCATCGCGAACGAGGAAATTCCGCGAATCATCTCGGTGTCGACATTGAACGAGCGCTTGGCGAGCGCAATGGCCGTGGGGCTCATTTGCAGGATTTCCGCGCACCACTTTGCGACTTCGGCGTCGAGTTGGTCATGGGGCACGACCGCGTTCACCAAGCCCATCGCCAGGGCGTCCTGGGCGCTATAGCGGCGGCACAGGTACCAGATCTCGCGCGCTTTCTTCTCCCCGACCACGCGCGCCAGCAGCGCCGTGCCGAAGCCGGGATCGACCGAACCCACCTTGGGGCCGACCTGGCCGAACTGCGCTTTGTCCGAGGCAATGGCAAGATCGCACAGGGTCACCAGCACATTGCCGCCGCCTATGGCGTAGCCGTTGACGCGCGCGATCACCGGTTTGGGAATGTCGCGGATGATGCTCTGCAGTTCCTCCACCGGCAGGCCTATCGTGCCGCGTCCGCCGTAGCCGCCGTCGTCGGCATCTGCGCTTTGGTCGCCGCCGGTGCAAAAAGCTTTGTCCCCGGCGCCGGTGAGTACGACGACGCCGACGTCGCGGTTCCAGCCGGCAGTGCCGAAGGCGCCGATCAGTTCTTCGCAGGTGTCGCTGTTGAAGGCGTTATAGACTTTGGGGCGGTTGATGGTGATGGTGGCCACGCCGGCTTGCTCGGTGTAGATGAGGTTGTTGAAATCCATGGTGGGGGTCTTCCTGTTTGGGGTCCGTTCGGGGTGTTTTCCGTGCGGGGTCATTGTCTAGTGCGGGATGCTTCGGTATTATGAATACGACATAACCTTGGCGCAACCGAGCCCCGCGCCGGGGACACCAAGAAGCAGCCAAGTTCACAGGGAGGTTGCGTCTATTGCCTCCGGAGCACTGGCTGGTCCAGTCGTCGCCCTCATTCCCAACCAAGCAAATCCGGAGACAAGAACATGAACATTCCCGCTCCCGACCAACACCAGGAGCTGCGCGAAGCGCTGCGCGATCTTTGCCGCGAGTATCCAGACGAGTACTGGCGAAAAATCGACTACGAACGTGATTTTCCGGTCGCGTTCATCGACGCGCTGACCAAGGCGGGCTGGCTGGCGGCCCTGATTCCGCAGGAGTACGGCGGCTCCGGGCTGGGTCTTGCGCAGGCCTCGGTGATCATGGAAGAGATCAACCTGTGCGGCGGTAATGCCGGGACCTGCCATGGCCAGATGTACAACATGGGCACGCTGCTGCGCCATGGTTCCGAATCGCAGAAGCGGAAGTATCTGCCCAAGATCGCCTCGGGCGAGTTGCGGCTTCAATCCATGGGCGTGACCGAGCCGACCACGGGCACCGATACCACCAAGCTCAAGACCACCGCAGTCAAGAAAGGCGATCGCTATGTGGTCAACGGCCAGAAAGTGTGGATTTCGCGCGTCCGGCATTCGGACCTGATGATCCTGCTCGCGCGCACCACGCCGGTCGCCCAGGTCAAGCGCAAGTCCGAGGGCATGTCGATATTCATGGTCGATCTGCACCAAGCCATCGGCAAGGGCTTGAGCATGCAGCCGATACGCAACATGGTCAGCCACGATACCAACGAGCTGTTTTTCGATAATCTGGAGATCCCGGCCGAAAACCTGATCGGGGAGGAGGGCAGGGGCTTCAAATACATCCTCGACGGCCTCAACGCCGAGCGCATCCTGATCGCCGCCGAATGCATAGGCGATGCCTACTGGTTCATCAAGCGCGCAAGCGCCTATGCCAAGGAGCGCGTGGTGTTCGACCGGCCCATAGGGCAGAACCAGGGCGTGCAATTCCCGATCGCCGAGTCCTATATCGAAACCGAAGCGGCGAACCTGATGCGCTGGAAGGCGTGCGGGCTGTTCGATCAGCACCAGCCCTGCGGCGCCGAGGCGAACATGGCCAAGCATCTCGGCGCGAAGGCATCGTTCGAGGCGGCCAACATCTGCCTGCAGACCCACGGCGGCTACGGTTTCGCCTGCGAATACGACGTCGAGCGCAAATTCCGCGAAACACGGCTGTATCAGATCGCGCCGATCTCGACCAACCTGATCCTGTCTTATGTCGCCGAGCACGTGCTCGGTCTGCCGCGGTCGTTCTGAGCGTGGGCAAGACCAGCGGTCGCTCGGCGTTTCTGCAGCTTCTCGTCGACGAGGGCGTTACCCACCTCTTCGGCAACCCGGGCACGACCGAATTGCCGCTGATGGAAGTGGTGCCGGATTTTCCAGAACTCAAGTATGTGCTCGGGCTGCAGGAGGCCGTGGTCGTGGCGATGGCCGACGGTTACGCCCGCGCCTCCAACCGGCTCGCCGCCTGCAGCCTGCACGTCGCCCCGGGTTTGGGCAACGCGATGGGGGCGCTCTACAACGCCAAGTTTTCGGGTTCGCCCTTGATCGTGACCTGCGGCCAGCAGGAGCAGGGCCACGGACTGCTTGAGCCTTTGCTCTATGAGCCGCTGCTGCCGATCGCGCAGCCCATGGTGAAATGGGCGGTCGAGGTCACGCGGGCCGAAGACCTCCCGCGCATCGTGCGCCGCGCCGCGAAAGCGGCGTTGAGCGCGCCGACCGGCCCGGTATTCATCAGCCTCCCAGGAGACGTGCTCGACGCCGAGGTCGAGCTCGATTTCGGCAAGCCGACCAGGGTCGATGCGCGAGTGCGGCCCTCGGACGAAGCCCTGGCGCAGCTCGCGGCGACGCTGCTGGAAGCGAAGAATCCGGTGATCCTCGCCGGGCAGGAGCTGGCGATCCACGACGCTTTCGCCGAAGCGGCCGAACTCGCAGAAGTGCTCGGTGCGGCGGTGTACCAGCAGACCGTTCCTTACTGCGCGCAGTTTCCCAGCGCACATCCGGCCTGTCTCGGCGCACTCACGCGCAACCAGAAGCAGGTGCGCGCGGTGCTGGAGCCGTTCGACCTGATGCTCTGCCTGGGCGCAGACCTGTTGCGCATGTCGGTCTACAGCCCGACCGCGCCGCTGCCTGAGGGCATGCGGGTAGTTCACATCAGCGAGCGCGACTGGGAGCTGGGCAAAAACTATCCGACCGAGCTGGCATTGTGCGCGAACGTGAAAGAGACGCTGCGGGCGCTGCTGCCGCTGCTGCGCGCGCAGCTCGGCGCTGCGGGTGTGGAACGCGCCCGGCAGCGGCTTGCCGCGCTCTCGCCGCGCAACTGGTCGGCGCAACGCGCTGCGGCACGCGTCGAGGCCCAGCGCTCGGCGCAGACCGCGCCGATCGATCCGCGCTATCTGATGCTCTGCATCAGCGAAACCCTGGCGCAGGACGCGATCGTGGTGGAAGAGGCGTTGACCTCGTCGGCGTCGCTGCCCGGATTGTTCGAGCTGCGCGACCGCCGGAGCTACTACGGGCTCGCCAGCGGCGGCCTCGGCTTCGCGCTGCCCGGCGCGGTGGGCATCAGCCTGGCGCAGCCGGGGCGGCCCGTGGTGGCGCTCGTAGGCGACGGCAGCGCGATGTACGGCGTGCAGGCGCTGTGGACCGCCGCGCATCTGAAATTGCCGATCACCTACGTGATCGCAAACAACCGCAGTTACCGCATCATCAAGGAACGGCTGGTGTCCATGCGCGGCACCGACCGCTTCACCGGCATGGACCTGCGCGATCCGGAAATCGATTTCTCCGGGCTCGCACGCTCGCTGGGGGTGCCGGCCGAGCGCGTCACCGAACCGGGCGGCATCGTGCCTGCGTTGCGTGCAGCGCTGCAGGCCGGCGGTCCACGCCTGATCGAAGTGATGGTCGCGGACGGCTTCGGGGCTTAGAGCGATCCGCGCGGTGCGAGGGCTTCGGTCGCCGGGAACGATACGCCCCACGCGTCGCTCGCCATACCGGAACGCCGGCTCGGCCGGGGAGCAAGGGTATCCGCCCCGTCAATCTGTATGCCCGACCTCGCCGTTAATGCCAAGAAGACCGGGCGCAACGGGTTGCAGGTCACGTCCTGTCCTATAATGGCGCCTTCCTTCTCAGCGGCTCCCGGTTTGCGTCGTCCTCTCACTCTCGAACGCGTTTCGCCCTACCTGCTGCTCACCGCCGCGATCCTGTCCTGGGCGCTCAACTGGATCACCGGGCGCGTGCTGCGCTACGATGTGCCCTCGTATTCGCTCGCGTTCTGGCGCTGGGTCAGCGCAAGCGTGCTGCTGCTGCCCTTCGCCTGGCCGCACCTCGTGCGCGGCTGGCCGACGATGCGCCGCTCCTGGCCGATCATGCTTGCACTTGGCGTGCTGGGCACGACATTCTGCAACCTGGCCTCGTACACCGGCCTCAAGTACACCACCGCCGTCAGCGGCTCCATCCTCAATTCCTTCGTGCCGGTGATCATCATCGCCATCTCCTGGGCCTTCCTCGGGCAGCGCCTGCGCGCCTCGCAGTGGGCGGGCGTCGCTGTCTCGCTGACCGGCGTGCTGACCATCGTCGGCCGCGGCGACCCGAGGGTGATCCTGTCGCTCTCGCTCAATGTCGGCGACCTGTGGATCCTGGGGTCGATGCTGCTGTGGGCGCTATATACGGTCTGCCTGCGCTGGCGACCAGAGGATCTGCACCCGCTCGGCCTGCTCGGCGCGAACGCGATCGTCGGCGTGATCGCGATGCTGCCGGTGTACTTGTGGTCGCTCTCCCAAGGCATGTATATCACCTGGACGCCGGGCGCGGTGGCCGGTCTCGCCTACGTGGGCGTGTTTCCGTCGGTGGTAGGGTACATTTTCTGGAATAACGGGGTCGCGCGCGTCGGTCCGAACACGGCGGGCATGTTCATGCATCTGATGCCGGTTTTCGCGAGCCTGCTCGCGATTGCCTTCCTCGATGAACGCCTGCACCCGTTCCATGTCGCCGGCATGACAATGATAGTCGGCGGCATCTGGCTCACCAGCCGCACGCACAATCCCGAAGCGCTAGCCGGGATGGAGAACTGAACACAATCGCGCGGGATCCGGCTTCATCCGGGCGGAGGTCGCCTTTATGTCGGTCTATCGGTCGGCCCCGCGGCACCCAAAAAAAATAGGCTAACGAACGCAGTTCGGTAGCCTATCAAGAACGGTCGACCGGCATTGCTGCCGACGATCGTCCACGCTCACCGCTAGGACTCGACGCGCGTGACGCTTCCGGTCATTCGCGCGGATCGGTCAGATTTCTGGCGGTCTCCTCTTCCTCCTCCTCGAAAACGGGCAACTTGGCCGACACGTCGATTCAGCGAAGATGCCGTCCGACGCGGCCGGTTCATCCGCGTCAGGGCGGATAATATTTCAAAGAATGTTTTCGCGCAATACTATTGCTATCATACTATTGTCCGCCTTCGGCGGGTGCCTGTAGGCGCCATCGCCGAGGCTGGCTATAATCCCGCGGCGAGCGGATCGGGAATGCGATTGCCGCGTTTGACGTCTCACACCCACGGTAGGGCAGCAAAAATGGAAAAATCCACAGCAGGCAATCCCGGCGCCGGCCAAGAGCGCCTGCCAGCGGAAAGCGTCCAGAAGAGGCGGCTCGAGGTGCTCAAACAGTTTCGGGTGTTATTGCGCTCGATCAAGCGGCACTACCAGTGGGTCGAGCAGGAAAGCGGCCTGAGCGGGGCGCAGATTTGGGCGATGGCGGAAATCGCCGGCGCGCCCGGGATCAAAGTGAGCGATCTCGCGCGGCAACTGGGGGTCCATCTGTCGACTGCAAGCAATATGCTGCGGCGCCTGGAGGAACTCACGCTGGTCAAGCGGCTGCGCATCGGCGAGGACCACCGGGTGGTTCAGTTGAAGCTTACGGCCAAAGGCAAGAAGATGCTGCAGATCGCGCCGCGGCCCTTGGTCGGACTTCTGCAGCAGGCCTTGGCCGATCTTCCGCGGCGCCGGCTGGATGCGCTTCACGCCGATTTAGGCGAGGTCATCCGGCTGATGAAGTTCAAAGACGTCAAGGCGCGAGCCACGCCTTTATCGGACATTTAGGCTCCGCAAGGGCCATCGCGACTGCCGTCGCCCGGTTGCCGTCGCAGGGATGACGGTCACGAAATCGGAGGATTTCAAGGGCGCGCTGGCGCTCGTGGTCGCTTCGGGCGAGCCCTGCCTGATCGATGTGCATGTGGACGCCAATATCCGTCCGCCCGGGACCGCGCCTGGGCCCAGCCGCCGATTCCCCACAAGGAACCGGTATTCGGCGCCAAGTACGTTCCAGGGAATTGACGAGACGAATTAGCGTCGCGCCGCGACTTGATCTCAACTAATTGCAGGTCATGCCGACAAGTTCGCCCAGCTGCGAAATCATGTGGTCGGGCGGGGCGTCGGCGAACGCGGATTCGTCACACTCTCCGCCGCGGATGATGGCCACCGGCATGCCGGCCGCCCGTGCGCCGAAAACGTCAGCCCGGCTGTCGCCGACGAAGAGCACGTCGCCAGCCGCAAGCTGCCAGTCCGAGAGCACGCGCAATATGCCCTCGGCTCTGGGCTTCATGTAGGTCACGTCGTCACGGCTCACCACCGGGGACAGCCAGGGGGCGAAGTCGAAACGGGGCAGAACGCTGGCGAGCGTCTTGCGCCCCACGTTGCTGACCATGCCCACGCGCAATCCTGCGGTCGCGAGCCGGCAAAGCAGCTCTGCCGCGCCGGGCCGCGGCGCCCATCTGCTGAGCGCATCCTGGTCCCAGCGGTCGTAGATGGGACACAGCGCCTGGCGCAGCTCGGCCATGCGTCCTTCCCGCGCGAGCTGGTCGGCGGCGGCATTCCACATGGTCGCGTAATTGCCGCCGCTGAACGCTTCGCCGCCGAATCCGAGTTCGGCGAACGCGCTGCGCAGTTCGTCCTCGGCCGGATTCAGCTGCCATTGGAAATCGACCAGCGTGCCTTCGAAGTCGAAGATGGCCGCCGTATAGCCCCGGCTTGCAGCGGAAGACTGGATATTCGACATCACGAAGCGAAGTATCTTCCGTCGCGCGGTGCCGCGCAACAGACTTGTCTTGCGGCATAATCCGCAGGTTCGCGCCGCGCAGCTAGTCCGGTGCGCCGCTTCAGGCATAATTGACGGACTGCGGCAGCCGCCGGACGCAATCTGGCCGCAGTGCAACAGGAGGCCCCGAATGCTGCTGAACTACTACATCTATTATCGCGTTGCGCCGTCCGAAGCGACGCGTGTACGCGCCGTGGTCGAAGCGGTGCAGTCGGCTTTATGCGAGGAAACCGGCATCCAGGGCAGCTTGCTTCGGCGCGACGATGACGCGTCGACCTGGATGGAAATATACGAAAATGTCGCGGATCCGCCTTCGTTCGAACGGGCGCTCGACCGCTTGTTGGCGCAGCATCACTTCGACCGCTGCCTCCCGCCCGATTCGCGCCGCCATACCGAACGCTTCGCCCTCTTCTGAGGCGCCGGATCCTGATCGCACGCGCGGCGGCGCTACGCGCCGGATCGGCGCAGGTCGATTTCGTCGCGGTGGCCGAATCCGGCCGAGTTGTCGATGAAATAAAGCCGTTCCGGGATCAGCCTGTACCAGCGCACTTTGGCCAAGGCTTTGATAATTGAAGCCGGCGCCTGCTCCAGCTTTCCGACCACGGGGAACTTCGCGCCATAGACGCGGCGGGCCTCTTCTTCCTCTTCCCCGGCAAGCGTGGAGACCAGGCCTTCCATTTGCACGCCTTTGATTTCCTTCCAATCCGAGTAATCCGCATGAACCGTGGCCGACGCGCGCGCGTTGCCGACCAGATTCCGGCAGTGTCGGCTGTCCGGCGCCGACAGGAAGTAAATCGTGAACCCGTCGTTAGCGTAGAACACCGCCGCCGCCCACACGCCTTCGACGCCTTGGGTGGCCAGGGTCATGACGTTGTGTTCGCCCAGATAGCGTTGCACCTGCTCGTTAAGAGCGCCTAACAAAATCGCCCTCAGGCGCCTGATTTAGGGGAGCCCGAGGGGAGGCGCCCCGAAGGAAGTCCCCGTAGGGGATTTCCCCTCGTTTTGTCAGAGACGCTTAGCCGGTCCGGCATCAGGCTTACACGCCAGACAGGTTGGCGCGAGGCACCGGGCTGATGTCCGGTTCGCCTTGCGCGTTCTCGTGCAGGCGCTTCAGGCGGTAAGCGAGTTGCGGCCGGGTCACGCCGAGCATGCGCGCTGCCGATGAAAGATTGCCATGCGCTTTGTCGACGGCGGTTTCCAGAAGCATGCTCTCCACCTGTTCCAGCGTCAGCACGCCATTGAGCACGGCTTCGCACAAGTTCTTGCCGCTCTCCCCGCGACCGACCCCGAGTCCGCCCTTCACGTCCAGGCCGAACTCGCGCGCATGTTCCTCGGAGCAGGGGGAGAACAGATGGTTCACCTCGATGCGCGTTCCGCTCGGCGCCAGGATCACGCCGCGCTCGACCATGTTCTGCAGCTCGCGGATGTTGCCGGGCCAATCGTAGGTGAGCAGCGCCCGCTTCGCCTTGTCGGTAAATCCGCGCAGCTTCTTCGCGTGAATGATCGAATACTTCGCCAGGAAGCGCTTGGCCAGAAGGGGAATATCCTCTTTGCGCTCCCTCAGCGGCGGGATTTCTATCTGATAGGCATTGAGGCGGTAATACAGATCCGACCGCAATTTGCGTTCCCTGACCAGTTGCTGCAGGTCGGTGTTGGCGGCGGCCACTACCCGCACGTTGATCTTGCGCGTCTTCTGGTCCCCCAGACGCTCGAGTTCGCTTTCCTGCAGCACGCGTAGCAGCTTGCTTTGGGCCGGAAGAGGCAGATCGGCGATCTCGTCGAGAAACAGCGTGCCGCCGTCTGCCCGCTCGAAGCGGCCTGGTCGGGAGACTAGGGCACCGGTGTAGGCGCCTTTTTCGACGCCGAACAACTCCGATTCCACCAGATCGTGCGGGATGGCGGCGCAGTTGATGGCGACAAAAGGCGCATCGCGGCGCGGCCCCAAGTCGTGCAGGGAACGCGCGAACATTTCCTTTCCGACACCTGTTTCGCCGAGCAGCAGCACGGAGATGCGGGTGCCCGCCGCCTGCTTGAGCAATTCGTAGGCGGCGCGGAACTTGGGCGAATCGCCCACCATGTCCGTCGGCAGTTTTTCCTTCTCGCCGATGCTGGAGCGCAACTGCACGACCTGGGTCTGCAGATCGAACAGTTGGTCGGCGATCGATTCGCGATTGAAGAAATGCTTGTACTCGTCGGCGTCTTCCCACTCCTCTATGGGTTTGCCGATGATGCGGCAGTTATTGTTGCCCGTACCGACGCACTCGACTTCCTTGTAGAGAATTGGCCGGCCCATGAACGCCGAGCTGTAACCGCAAGCGTAGCCGATCTGGGTCCAGCACACCGGTTCGGCATGAATGCCGTAGTAGTGCCGGTGCCACTGCCCCTCCCAGGAGTTCTCCCACAGGAACTCGCCGTAGAACTTGCCGGCGACGCGATCGAGTTCGAGCCTGATCGGCGTTACCCGTACGATGCCCTCCAGTGTATGCAGCTGCGGGCCGGTCATGAAGGCTTCGATGTCGTTGCAATCCTGGGCGCGGATGCGCGCGAGTTCGGCGTCGCGCACGCCCGAGGCGTAGCCCATGCGCGTGAACAGCCCTTGGGCACGGTCCATGCCGAGGGTGTCGATGAGTTCCTTGCGCAGCGACGCCTGTGCCTCGGCGTGAACCAGAAGCATCCGGTGCTCGTGCAGCCAGATTTGACCGGTCTCTGAAAAATGCACCCGCGCGCGCAGATCATCGCTGTCTGCGCGCGCGACGCTACGAAGCTTGACCATGGCCGAGCCCTCCTCCTCCTCTGATTGAGGTCCTCCATGATGCTCCTTGTCTTGATCCAGATCAATCAAATGGGCAGGACCCCGCTCTTGCATTGACATTGAAGGCGGGTCGAGGTTTCCGGCGATTCATCAAATGGTCAATTTTCCGATCCTCGCCGCCGAAAAATAATGAAAAGAGCAAGCGCCGCAAAACTGCGGCCGCGGTTCGTTGCTCGGCCTGGGGCGTCATATTGCCTTTCTTTTGCGCAGGTGCATCAAACAACGGAATCGACCGCGCCTGCCTGATTCAGGGCGAATCCACCGGACGCTTTGGAGACAAGGTTGCTGCAGTGCGCAAAAAGCCACTGGCACAGGCCTTGCGAAGGTATGTCCGTTAAGTACCGGGCGCAAAGTACGTCCGGGCAATTTCCAGGGGTATCCACGAATCCGAGAAGGAGGCACCAGATGAAGTTTCCAGTTCCGCATGACGTCAAGGCCAAGACAATTCCCGGTACCGAAGGCTGGGAACGGATGTATCCGTACCAGTACCAGTTCGTTACCGACGACCCGGTGCGCAATCAATACGAAAAGGACACCTTCTGGTTCTACGACGGCCTGCACTATCCGGAGCCGCTGTATCCCTTCGACACCATCTGGGACGAGGCCTGGTTCTTGGCGTTGTCCCAGTTCAACAACCGCATTTTCATGGTGCCGCCGGTGCGCGGCGTCGATCACCGCATGATCAACGGCTATCCGTACATCTCCCCGGTGCCAGTGAAGGACCCGGCGGAGATCGGCGCCCGCGTGCCCAACTTCATGGAACGCGCCGGCTACTACTACAAGAACTGGGATGCGCTGGAGGCCAAGTGGAAAGTGAAGATGGAGGCCACCATACGCGAGCTCGAGGCGCTGCAGATTCCGCGCCTCGCGGACATGGAGGACATGGCGGTGGTGACCGACGCCATCGGCGAGTCCAAGGGCTACCACCTGCTGAAGAACTACGACGACCTGATCAACCTCGGCATCAAGTGCTGGCAGTACCACTTCGAGTTCCTCAACCTCGGTTATGCGGCTTACGTCTTCTTCCTCGACTTCGTGCAGAAACTGTTTCCGAGCATTCCCCCGCAGCGCGTCACGCAAATGATCTCCGGCATCGACGTGATCATGTATCAGCCCGACGAGGAACTGAAGAAGCTGGCGCGGAAAGCGGTTGAGTTGGGCGTCGATTCGGTGATTACTTTCAGCCCGGAGTGGACGGTGGTCGAGGCGGCGCTGAAGAAAACGCCCAAGGGCGTGGAGTGGCTCACAGCGCTGACACTGGCGCGCGAGCCCTGGTTCAACATTTCCACCGGCACCGGCTGGTTCCACCACGATCGCTCGTGGAACGACCAGATGAACGTGCCGCTCTCCGGCATCGCCACCTACATCGGGAAGGTGAAGCAGGGGATTTCCATCGACCGGCCGACCGAAAAGGTGCGCGCCGAGCGCGACCGCATCACTGCCGAATATCGGGGCCTGATCGAGAAGGACGAAGACCGCAAGCAGTTCGACGAACTGCTCGGCTGCGCCAAGACCGTGTTCCCGTACGTGGAGAACCACCTGTTCTACGTCGAGCACTGGTTCCACTCGGTGTTCTGGAACAAGATGCGCGAGGTCGCGGTGATCATGAAGGAGCATGGCGTGATCGAGGACGTCGAGGACATCTGGCTGCTGCGCCGCGACGAAATCAAGTCGGCGCTGTGGGACATCGTCACCGCATGGGCGACCGGCGTCACGCCGCGCGGGACCAAGACCTGGCCGAAGGAAATCGTCTGGCGCAAGGGCGTGATGCAGAAGTTCAAGGAATGGAGCCCGCCGCCCGCGATCGGCACCGCGCCGGAAGTGATCCAGGAACCGTTCACCATCGTGCTCTGGGGCGTGACCAACAAGTCGCTGGGCGATTGGGCTTCGGTGCAGGAGGTCAAGGATCCGGACACCATCACCGAGCTCAAGGGTTTTGCCGGCAGTCCCGGCATCATCGAAGGCAAGGCGCGCGTGTGCAGGACAGTGAGCGAGGTAGGCCAGTTGCTGGAGGGAGAGATCCTGGTGGCACCGACGACCTCGCCGTCCTGGGCACCGGCCTTTGCCAAAATCGGCGCCTGCGTCACCGACGTCGGCGGCGTGATGAGCCACGCCGCGATCGTATGCCGCGAGTACGGCATGCCGGCGGTGGTCGGCACCGGGCATGCGACCAAGATCATCAAGACCGGCATGATGATCCGCGTCGACGGTTCGACCGGCGCTATAACCATCACACGCTGATCGGCGCATATGACCAGCGCGGCGCGCATGATGGAGCGGGCACCGGCAGACAACGTGAAAACGCGTCCGCCGGTGGTCTGCTGGTTTGAGGACTGCCGCAAGGATTCGGTGCCTCTGGTCGGTGGCAAGTGCTCTTCTCTTGGCGAGTTGATCAATGCCGGCGTGCGGGTACCCCCCGGTTTCGCGCTTACGACCGAGGGCTCCCGGCGCTTCATGGCCGAGGCGGGGATCGACCGCGAAGTTGAACTGCTACTGGCCGGCGTCGACGCACAGGACATCGAGGCACTGGAAAAGATCAGCGTGCAGATCCGCGCGGTAATCGAGGCCCAGCCATTCTCCATGGAGATCGAAGACCTGGTCGCCGAGTGCTACCGCAAACTGGCGTTGCGCTGCTGCATGCCGGCGGTCCCGGTGGCCGTGCGTTCGAGCGCGACGATGGAGGATCTCGTGGGCGCGAGCTTCGCCGGCCAGCAGGACACTTATCTGTGGATACGCGGCGTCGACGACTTGCTGCATCACATGCGCCGCTGCATTTCCAGTCTGTTTACCGGGCGGGCGATCGCCTACCGCGCCAACAAGGGCTTCGGCGCCGACCGGGTGGCAATCAGCGTCGGCGTGCAGAAGATGGCCAATTCCTACACCGCCGGGGTGATGTTCACCATTCATCCGGCCAACGGCGATCGCTCGGTCATCGTCATCGATTCCAACTTCGGTTTCGGCGAATCGGTGGTATCGGGCGAAGTGACGCCGGATCATTTCGTCGTGAACAAGATCACTCTGGACATCATCGACCGGACCATCTCGCAGAAGCAGATCCTCTACACCGTCGATCCGAGGACGCAAACCTCGCAGGCTTTCGAAGTGCCGTTCGAGCGGCAGAAAGTGCAATCGCTGATCGACGACGAGATCACCGAACTGGCGTGGATGGGCAAGCAGATCGAGAAGCACTACGGCAGGCCGATGGATATCGAATGGGCGCTGGACAAGGATCTTCCGGCAGGGGGCAATATTTTCATCCTGCAGGCGCGGCCGGAGACGGTCTGGGGCGAAAAGGCCCAGCGTGCCGCCGTCAGTCCGGGTGGCTCGGCCATGGATTACATCCTGTCCAGCCTGCTGACCGGAAAGAAGGTCACGTAGAACCCGCTGCAAAATGAATTTCGCAGCGGTCCGGTATAGGGGAGCATGAGGGGAGGCGCCCCGAAGGAAGTCCCCGTGGGGGATATTCCCTCATCCCGAAACAGACACGTAGCAAGCGACTTCAACCACAACTCGTACCAAAAGGAGCAAAGATGAATGCACGTACAGAAGTGAGTCCGATCGAGGATCTGCGCAGCTACATCGCTGCCATCGAGGCTCACGGCCAGTTGCACCGCGTCAAAACCGAGGTGGACTGGAAATTCGAACTCTGCCATATCTCGAAAGTCAACGAGGAGCAGAAGGGGCCGGCGCTGCTCTACGAGAACGTCAAAGGCTACGACATTCCTGTGTTCACCAGCGCCTTCACCACCTCCAAGCGGCTGGCCATCGCCCTGGAGCAGGACCCGTCGCTGTCGATGTGCCAGCTGTCCAAGAAGTGGATGGAGCTCACCACCAAGAAGATGATCAAGCCTGTGTATGTCGACAATCCGCAGGTGAAGGAGAACATCATCGAGGGCGATGCCGTCGATATCGAGATGTTCCCTTCACCCTGGTTCTATCCGGACGACGGCGGCCGCTTCTTCGTCACTTCCGGTTTTCTGGTGACCCAGGATCCCGACACCAAATGGACGAACCTGGGCACCTACCGCGCCCAGGTGCTGGGCAAGAATATCCTCGGCTCGCAGATCATCAAGGGCAAGCACGGCGACATGCACATGAAGAAGTATCAGGAGCGGGGCGAGCTGATGCCCGCGGCCTACGTGGTCGGCACCGATCCTGTGCTGTTCCTCGCCAGCTCGACGCTGGTCAGCGCGAACGTGGACGAATACGATATTGCCGGCTCCTTGCGCGGCCGCCCGGTGCCGGTGTTCAAGTCCGAGCTCACCGGGCTCACCCTGCCGGCCAATGCCGAAATCATCGCCGAAGGATTTATCGACCCGAATGAGCTGATGGAGGAGGGGCCGTTCGGCGAATACACCGGCTATTACTCGGGCAACAAGGGCAAGGACTATCCCAAGCCGGTCCTGCGCATCAAGCGCATCCTCCATCGCAACAAGCCGATCATGTGGGCGACTACCGTGGGCAAGCCGATCAACGACATCCACATGATCCAGTCCCTGAACCGTACCGCAGCGCTGTGGCATGACCTCGAGACGATGAAGGTGCCGGGCATCCAGAGCGTTTATTTTCCGCCGGAGGCCACCGGCCGGTTCTGGGTGGTGGTGTCGGTCAAGCAGATGTACCCGGGCCACTCCAATCACGTCGGCAACGCGGTGATCGGCTCGACTACCGGCCACTACGGCGTCAAGGGCGTGATCGTGGTCGACCACGATATCGAGGCCGACGACTGGGATCGCATCTGGTGGGCGCTGGCCACCCGCTTCGACCCCAAGCGCTCGGCCCAGATCATCGACCGCGGCCGCTCGACGCCGCTGGATCCGGGGCTGCCGATCGAGGCGCGCAACATTACCAGCCGCATCATCCTCGACGCCTGCACTCCCTACGACTGGGAAAACAAACCCAGCGAGATCTTCATGGACCGCACCGTGCTGCAGAAGGTCTCGGACCGCTGGAACGAGTACGGCTTTGCCGGCGCCAGCCCCGTGGCCGGCATGATCAACCGACTGACGCGGCCGGAAGTGAAGAAGGGCAAAGGCGGCAAGTAAGGCGCGTATGGGTAGCGGCAGCTTCGGCTGCCGCTATCGCAACCCAGCGAGAGCACAGTGAAAA
>Ga0307377_10003311_pt1 | contig 18299 bp, 14 predicted proteins | sample TR3MG_FD_202535 | JGI IMG/M metagenome (GOLD analysis project Ga0307377, IMG submission 202535) | Soil microbial communities from Risofladan, Vaasa, Finland - TR-3 | ecosystem: Environmental > Terrestrial > Soil > Coastal area > Acid sulfate soil | place: Finland: Risofladan, Vaasa | collected... | reverse complement strand
TTCTCATGGCTCCTCCACATACTGAGACCTTTGCATAACCCATTTTTTTAAAGAGGATGGGCTTTTATTTAGTTTCCCGATCCAAGGATCGGGACTTGGTCTTTTCTGCAACGTATCTGCGGGGGGGTTTTGCCTTCTTCCCGCTTCAGGCGGGATTTCCCCCACTAATAAGTTGCGAAAAGACAGCGCCCTTCGACTCGGCCGAGCCTTTCGGTCTCGAGCTCTAGGCCGAGAGGCTCGTCGCGGGCCACCAGTCACTTTATAAAAGTCCACCCTCTTTATTAGGGTGCCAGGAAATGTCAGGTTTTTCAAAGGTCTCATACTATTATGTTGGCTCTTTCTTCTTTTTTATGTACCGCCATTGCCGGCTCACTCTTCTCCATTCATTTAAAACCACGCAAGTCACCAGAAGGACATAAAATGCTGTATTTTATGGGTAACAGAATATTCGAAAGCCATTTTTGTGTCAATGAAGAATCAAAGGCATGATATCGGGTCAAATAGTAACAAATCCAAGAAAATAAGAGCTGAGTCTATGGCATAATTTACCCTATTAAATTCCCGCTCTTCAGAGTGGGATCCTATGCGAGGATTTAACAGGGTGAATCTGCACTTAGGTGTTTGGCACTCTCTGGGGTCTCATGCCACGCCATTTCTGCGAGTCTCTGATTACTTGTCGCTATCAGGAATCCTTCTTTTGTCAACTTCCAGGAGCCCCTTTTTCCCCTTTCTTAAATTTCTCCAATTGACTCACAAGATATTTCCTATTATCAGATGCCTTTTCTAATGCCTCCTTTATAGTCTGTATTGCCTTATCCTGTAATCCATTTACATAGTAAGCCTCAGCTAAGGTATCTAAAAAGATTGGTGAGCTTTCTATCCCAACAGCCCGCTTAGCTAATGAAAGTGCCTTTGGGTAATCAAGAAGTGTTGTATCCTGGGCGGTAGCTAAAATCCATGCAAGGTTATTAAGTGCCATTCCATCGTCAGGATTGAGCCTGAGGATATTTTCATATGCCCACTTAGCCTTGGAAAGGTTCTCTCTTCTTTGATAGATATATGCAAGACCTTTGTAGGTCTCGATATTTTCTGGGGAGTCAATGAGCTGCCGATTCAAGATATGTGTAAGGCTTATATGTTCAATATTTCTCTTTAAGGGACTGAAGTTGAGTGTGTATCCCAGAGAGGCAATAAGGAGGAAAAAGACAATCAAAAAGAGTGCTAAACGTCTGGAATGGCGCTTGATTAATTGAGGATCCTGCAAGGATCTCCACAAAAACTCAACTCTTTCAGCGATGCTAAAATGATGCCAGGATGGATGATTTCGACTTTGACCGCTCACATGTGCAATCTTTTCAAGCGACATGATAGTGGGTTCAGGTTTACCCATGAGTTTAGCTGAATAGAGATCTGCCTGACGCTCAAAGTTCCTCATAAAAAAACCCATGATATATCGGAAGTAAAGGATGACACTCAAGATGACAGGCACAGAGAAGAGCGAATAAAATATACCTGTCTGGACCTCCTTTTGGCTACGTAATAGGCCAAATACCCAAGGATGAGCGGCCATGACATAGAAGAAGACATCAAAAAGGCCAATGGAAAGAGCCATATAGCCTAAGAGAAAAAAGATGTAGAAAAGAATGTGTTTATATTTTATATGGCCTATTTCATGGGCCATCACCGCATTGAGTTCTTCCTCTGAAAGGACATCTAATAAAGAATCCGTTACAAGGATATACCGAAACTTTGGCAGTAGACCCATAACACCAGCGGTCATCATCCGCCCCTCTAATAGCGGCCACCGTAATATGTCTTTATATTTAAAGCCAGACTTACGCAGAAAATTAAGCATACTCTCTTTCTTTTCTGTCTGGGGAAGGCTGCTACAGCCCCACCAATATTTGATAAAGGGAGGGAGAAATATTACAAGGAGAATCAGAAATACAGTAAAAAATATAAATTGCCCGATCTCATTTTCAAAGACCTTCTTTAAAGATGGCCATGCAAGTAAGCCAATTAAATCATAGCAAACGGTAAGGATTGCCCAAGGAAAAATAATAGGAAAATTAAGCCTTATATTTGATACTACATAGACCCACCTTGTTATCGAACATGGAAAGATGGCACAATAGGCAGGGTACCCATAATACCAGATGGTGGCAAGAAAGATAAAAAAGATAAGGATGGCCACAGCGCTCGGCAGAATTGAAAAAGTGGTGAAGCCAGGGATTTTAAGAAGCCAATATTTTAGATTGAGAAGGTAAACACATAAGGCGAATATCATTATGGATAAAATGGAGAGTTTCGTGATAACAGAGTGATAGGTAGAACTTACCTTGCTCTGAGCAAAACTGGTGGAATTACCTCTATAAAAAATTAAAAGTCTGGAGAAGTGATATCTGCAGTAGATTGCAAAATTGAGCCAGAGTAAAAAGATAATAAAAATGGAAATTATAGGTGATCTGAATAGACCTTCAACAGGATAATTGAACTGAAATAGTACCAATACAATAATAATATAAATGATGTTACTGAACATTGATTCAATATCCCCAATCTTTCAATCTTTCTAACATCCGTTCTCTATGAGTACCTGGCCAGTAAAATCGTTTGCACGTGGAGCAAAAAACAATCCTTTCATGGTACGTAAAGAAAACAAATTCAGGGACATTTTGCCGTGCTACTTCCAATTCAGTCTTGGATAGCGGTGAATTACAGACAATACACCTGCTGAACCATTCTTTCCTATCCAGTGTAAGCTTTATTGAGTTGTCAACTGTCTTTAATTGATCTTTCACCAAGTCATGATCTATAAAGATAGAATTTGAATATTGTGTAGCAGCTGTATGATTTCTTGTCAGGAGAATTCTTCCCTCCTTAACCAACTCGGATAGTCTCTGATTTGGATAGCTCGTCTGGTAAAAGGTATCATATCCCATAACCCTTAAGTATTTGGCTAATTTGCCAAGCATTGTATCAGCCACAAACAGTATTGGGTTTGTTGTGTTCATTGGGTTTATCGTGTCTGTTGTGTTAACTTTAGGTAACTTAGATTATTTGTATCTGTTCATGGGTTCACTGTTCAGAGGTTCAAGGTTGACCAAAAATTTAAACCGTGCATAACTACCATAGCCTTTTCTGATCTGAATGATCATGCCTGACTCACCAACGCTGGCAGTTATGGTTTCATTAAGCACTTCCCAGCCTATGAGCAAGACCAAAGAAGGAAAGGTAACCCTGAACGCTGAACCTTTTTCAACCGTGAACGGTTACGATTATCTTTCATTGAGTCGCTAAGTGCTTCGATTCGCAAATACGGTGACGTATTTTGACGACTTGTTTCAGAAATGTTGCTCACTCCATTCGGCTTGAGTCGTTCGACCTGGAGGCTTCCGACAGGCTCATGGCCGAAAGCAGAACTAAGGCCTGAGGGCTACGACTGAGACGTGTCGACGAGCTCACGTCGAGTCGCTCAGCCGAAGTCTAAATAAGTTCATCATCGAACTTATGAATCGAAGGACTAAGTTAATAACTATTCAACCACTCAACCTTTTGACTACTCAATCAACTATTGTTCAGATTAACAATCTCAAAGCTTGGGGGTGGGTTCAATTTGAAAATCTCTTCAGGGACTGGTTTATTCAGCGTAAAACTCTTGTATCGTATCACTACTAATTGCTCTTCGCTTTCCTTTAACACCTTTATTTTTAAGGGGTGAGGCCCCAAATCTCCTTCCTCAAATTCCGAAAAAAGTATACTAAATCCTTTCTTTGGAAAATAGATGGATCGAGGCAGAAGGGTTTTTGAAGAAAAAGAAATCGTTTCTATAATCTCACCCTGCTTATTATAAAGAGATATTTCATGTGGCTTCAAGCTCACTGTTCCGCCTGATGCGGATAGTATTGGCACACTACCAGAAAATATCTTCCATGCTAAATCCAGATCAAGACCATATAGGAAAAACTTTTTCATGTCTAAAGAATGTGGTGGGCCCCTGAAAAATTTCTTATCAGCCAGAGATAATACTGAAATACTTTTTTCATCAGCTACGATGTAAAGGAGCGGTCTTCCCCAGGGATGAGTAATTTCGAGCCTGATTTTATAAGGATTACTTCCAATAGCAAAAAGATTTGACTCTATTTCTTCTTCCCCTTTTTTTAACATTAACGTTCCAATCCCTTGAAAGCTCGATACTTTTTCCTCTTGGTCTTGTAGGTTGGAAATAAGTCGGTCAGACTCTTGTTGAGAGAAAGGTTTAGCAGGCGGAAAAGGTGCAAGAGACGCACATCCTAAAACCAGAGTTAAAAGAAAAATAGATAGAGATGATAAAAAATTTTTCCATATTTTATAAGGTATCAAGGTAATTGCTCAACACTTTTTGGATTTATAATTGATGGTTTTTTAGGGCATGGGTATCTTTTTTTGCTTATGCCCTTAAATATAGTTTAAGCTTAGTTGTCATTTCAAAATGGTTTATATAGACGGATCATATGACTCTAAGGTCAAGTTGCCCTTCGGCCTCGAGCTCAGGGCCGAGAAGCTATAAACCATTTTGAAATGACATTGCAAAGCGCCATGTTGGAAGGGCATAACAAAAAAAGACACCCATGCCCTCTCTTAAACTTTTGAGCATATATATCAAGGCACATTACCTTTCAGATGCTCCATAACATCTTTTATCTTCCTATTAAGAGTCTCCTGATTCGCATTCTTTAAAGAAAGTGCCTTTTTGTAAATTTTCAAGGCCTCTTCATACTCCTTTTTATTGAAATACACATCACCGAGATGTTCATTAATGGCAGGATCTTCAGGGGCCAATTCGATAGCCCTTTTAAGCTCAATAAGGGCCTCATCGTAAAGCCCTTTCCGAAAATAAACCCATCCCAGGCTATCAATTATATAACCGCTCTTGGGTTTAAATTGCAGAGCCTTTTTAATTAACTCCTCAGCCTTATCAAGATAAATGCCCTTGTCAGCATAGGTATAGCCAATGTAGTTAAGGGCGTCAGCATGCTTAGGGTCTATCTTTATTACCATTTCCATTTGTTGGATGCACTCTTCACTTCTTTTTAACTTATTCAATACAATGCCAAGCCTGTATAGGAGACCAGTATTTTTTTCGTTGGATTTTAGCCCTTCCTTCAAAATATCCATCGCATTTGGGAATTCATCTTTTATTTCGTAAAGTGAGGCCAACATCAAATATAGTTGAGGGTTTTCCTTCCCGTGATTAATGGTTTCTTTAAGGAGATTGATTGCCTTATCAGGTTTTTTTTGCCTTTCCAAAATATAGGCCATGCGCATCCTGGCATCTATAAAATAACTACTATCAGGATTAATAAGATTAAGGTTTTGATAGGCCTTATCAAAATCTTCATTCTCTTCCTGAGCCGCTCCTAGATAATATCTCGCCTCCTGATCATTCGGCCATGCAGACACTATTGATGTAAGTTCCGCAATAGACTCACTCAATTTTCCATATTTGAGGTATATTAGACCAAGTCTTTTTCTTTTTAGATCTCCAGGGTCTAATATCTTTTTCATCTCTTCCATATGCTCTTCAGCATATTTCTCTTGACCGATCTTGTAATAAAGGGCAATAAGTCTTTCCCTGGCTATTGTATTGTGAGGATATAAGAGCACTATTTTGTTATAGGTTTCTATTTCCATATCAACCATATCTGTTTTATTGAATAGAGTTGCCAAATCGAAAAGGGCTGGAAGGAATCTGGGATTTATTTCAAGTACCTTATCAAATGCCTCCTGTGCTTTGTTATATGCTTTGAGTTCTAGATTTATTCTCCCTTTGTAATAATGAGCTATTGTCAGCTCAGGTTCATTCTTTATGAGAATGGATAGCTCATTCAGTGCATGATCATAATTTTTCAACCTGATATAGAGTGTCGATAGATAAAGCCTTGCTTCCCTGTTATGTGGGTCCTTTTTCATGATTTCCCTATACTGGGATATAGCCAGGTCAAATTTCTTTAGCTGAGAGTAAATTTCTGCCAGGAACTCCCGTGCCTTACTATCATCAGGGGTTATATCAACTGTCTTTTTGGCAAAATGTAATGCATCCTCCGTCTTACCGTTTTCAACCAATACTTCAGATAATTTCATAAGTAAATAGGGGGAGTCTTTGTCATGTTTCAAGGCCTCTTTTAGATAGATTTCCGCATCATTATAATCGCCATTTGTTATCGCTATACAGGCGAGGGCATAATTTTGATAGGCATAGTGGGGAAAATCTTTTTTATCGCTAATCTTTCCTGATAGAATAGCGTCTTGCTTTGAGGGAAGCTTTTCTTCTACCCCCACACACGACAGGGCAAGCGCCATTGAAACACACAGAGATAAGATAGGTATTTTTTTAATTGCCTTATTCATTTAAAAGGTCAGAGAAATCTTCTTCAAAATCGGTGATATTTGCAACCAACCATTTCTTGGCATTTTTAAGGATCTTGTCCTGAATCTGTCGAACTCTTTCCCTGGAAATGTTATGTTTATCTCCAAGCTCCTGGAGGGTCAAGGGCTCTTCGGCCAACATTCTGTTATCAAATATATCCCTGTGTTTCCCTAAAAGAGTTTTCCTATATTCCTCTAATTTTTCTCGGAGCAAATCTCTTCTCTCCTTTACAGATATCTGTTGATCTATATCCATTTCCGGAGAGGGCAGGAAAGATCCATAATCTTGCTTAGCATCTTCTTTAACCGGTGCATCAAGAGAAACCTCCCAGCCGCCTAATCGCTGCGCCATTTCTACTATTTCATCTTTTTTTACATCTAATCGCTCTGCAAGGAGTTTGGGTTCAGGGTCATACCCTAAAGATAGCAACCTCTCTTTTTCCTTTGCAAGATTGAAGAAAAGTTTTCTTTGAGACTGAGTGGTTCCGATCTTGACTAACTTCCAATTCTCCATGATAAACTTAAGGATGTAGGCCTTTATCCAAAATGAGGCATAATAGGAAAATTTAATGCCTTTGTATGGATCAAATTTCTTTACTGCCTGCATTAACCCAACATTTCCTTCCTGGATTAAATCCATAAGGTTTTTCATCCAATATCTATGAAAGTCCATTGCGATTTTTACCACTAATCTTAGATTGGATAGAATAAGCTTATGGGCCGCCTCCGGATCATTTTTTTGCCTATATCTAATAGCAAGCTCTATCTCTTCAGCTTTGGTAAGAAGCGTATACCTCCGCATTTCCCATAAATACATTTGCAAAGGATCATAGGCGACTAAGGAGCCTTCCTGCTCTTTCGGAACAGGCGTGAGATCATGCTGGAAATCAATAGATAGATCATCTATTTCTTTTTGAGCATTTTTATTTTTTTTCTTTTTCATCTTTAATTTATTAGGCACATTCCTTGATGGAAATGCTGAGGACGAACGTGAGCTATAGCGGTTGGAGATGAATTAATCAAATTATGAGTCTTGAATTTGAACTCTGAGGTATTTCTTTTTCCCTGCTCTTAACAAAATAATATTACTCCGGATATCATCTGGCCCAACTATTGTTTCAAAGGATGGGACCGTTTGCCCATTTATATATGCACCCTTCTGGGATATTAACCTCCTTGCCTCACCTCTCGTTTTACATAGACCAGTTTTTTGAAAAAGAATATAGGCCTCAATTCCTTCACCTAAATCCTTTCTTGTCAAAGAGTATGTGGGAATTTCCCCAATATCCTTAATAACGCCTCGACTGAATAGCTGTCTGGCAGAGCTTCGAGCATTGTCCGCTGCCTCTTGACCGTGACATATTTTTGTGGCCTCATATGCTAAAACATCCTTTGCCTCTCGTAATTTCTCATCTTTTAGACGGGACAGATTTTCAATCTCATCCATAGGAAGAAACGTAAAATAAGAAAGAAACCTTTTTACGTCCCTGTCATCTATATTTACCCAGTATTGGTAATATTCATAAGGGGATGTCAATTCAGGATCAAGCCATACAGCACCTTTCTGGGTTTTCCCCATTTTATAACCATCAGCAGTAGTTATCAAGGGAAAGGTAATCCCATGGATAATTTTTCCTTCAATTCTTCTCGTCAAGTCAGCGCCAGCTAAAATATTCCCCCATTGATCGTTCCCCCCCATCTGCAGGAGACAGTTATGGTTTTTAAAAAGATACCAGAAATCATAAGCCTGAAGGAGCATGTAGTTAAATTCTAAAAAGCTGAGGCCAGTTTCCATCCTCTGGCGGTAGCTTTCGGCTGCCAGCATCCTGTTTACACTGAAATGTCTACCTATGTCTCTTAAAAAATCTATGTAATTTAAAGGGGCTAGCCAGTCAGCATTGTTGAGCATAAGGGCTTTACTATTATTAAAATCAATAAAGTGGGACAGTTGTCTCTTAATGCCCTCAGCATTGATATCAATCTCCTCCCTTGTCATAACAGTTCTAATTTCATCCTTTCCACTGGGATCGCCCACAAGTGATGTTCCACCTCCAACCAAAGCTATGGGTCTATGGCCTTCTCTCTGCATGTGGGCAAGGGACATAATAGGAAGCAAGCTACCAACATGGAGGCTTTTTGCAGTTGGGTCAAAACCGATATAACAGGTAATTGGTTTTTCAAAAAGCTCCTTAAGCATATTTTCGTCGGTTACCTGTTCAATAAATCCTCTTTCCTTAAAGAGATCATATATATTTCTCAATTAATCCCCCAGTAGTAAGTAAATATAGAAATTTCTCCAACCTATTGAAATCAGTTACCTTTTATTGGCAACCAATTTATGCCTGCCCGCCATTGCTCTCGCTCAGGCGAGGCGGGCGGGCCATCTACATGGAGTGTTGGAGTAGTGGGTAGAAAAAACGTAAAAAATCATATTAATTGTTTTTTTCATCTCCTTCACTTAGTACAGCAAAAATTCACCCATCACTCCAATATTCCATTGTTCCAACCCGCCTGCCGTACGTCGGACAGGTCTTGAGCGAGAGCGACGGCTGGCAGATACTCCAATTGGGGCAAAGCCCCCATGTTCTAGCTTAAGGTTATCATACACCTCTTCTATCCTTCTGGAAGCTTTATCCTTACTACCTGTCCTTGATCACCGAGATTGCCAACCTCCTTTCCATTGAGGGAAAACTCAATTCCAGCAGCATTACCTACCAAAATGTTAAATCCCTTCTCTGCCGTCCATCGAGGAGTTTGCCCTGGCTGAAAAAGGTACTCCTTAACTGACGTATCATCGATGCTGATAGCAATCCACGTCCGGCTTTTAACATTGGCAGTAAGAATTAACCGTGGCAGTAGAGGTTTTTTTTCTTCTTCTCTCTTCATTGGAATAGTCGAATCCTCAAGAACTATGGTATCATCAATAGGCTTAGATTTTAAAGTGGTTTTATTCACCGCCTCTACCACTACTTCATCTTCTAATAGAAGTATTTCCTTTTCTCTCTCGTCTTGTTCTTTATTATCCTCTTTTTCTGCTATACCCTCCATTTTTTCTCCAGGGCTCTGTGTCCCAAGATACTGAAATACTTTGTCAGTAATTGAAATATTGCGTTTATTTAGATAAATAAGAGCAACAATAAGGACAAGAACCAAAACAGGAATAATGATGATAAGATATGGCCTGCCTGATTGTAGTCTTATTTTCTTTAGCGCTTCTGGTGTAGTTTTTTCAAAAGATGAGGTCCTCAGGTAATGATGTATGACTGTTTCTTTGTCCAGTCCCAAAAATTCAGCATAGGATTTTAGAAAGCCTTTAATGAAAACCTGTGAAGGCAGTTTACTCCATTCATCATTTTCTATTGCTTCAAGATTATGCCTTCGTATCCTTGTAGCCTCAACTACTTCATCTAATTCAATATGGCGCTCTTCTCTGGATTTTTTTAAAAAAATACCAAGGCTAATATCTTCTGGTATTTCCTTTTCCTTTTTTTTAAGAGAAAGTTTTTCCATATTAAAATGTGACCTTTATAAAAGACTCCTTTCTAAGCTTATTTAACCATGTAGCATATCTTTTTTCTACTTTTTCCTTAAATAATTTGGAATAGATTGCATCCCGGATCTCTTCAAAAGGTTTTAGCCCTCCTTTTTTCTCTTCTGCTAACTTAATTATCTGAAATCCAGATGGAGCAAAATCTAAATCAGTGTGTTCTCCAACTAAAAGTTTATCTATTTTTTTTCTTAATGTGGGTTCAAGCTGGCTCGCTTTTATCCAACCCAGATTACCTCCCTCTGTACCCGCTGGCCCCTGAGAATATATCTTTGCCATCTCGGAAAAATCGTGGCCTTGTTTAAGCCTCTGCAATATCTCTACTCCTAAGGACTTTACGCGAGCAATCTCTTCCTTATCATTTGGACTTCTAACCTTTAAGAAAATCCTCTCCAGCCTCACTTTAGAGACCTCAGTATATTCTTTTGAATGTGTTTGGTAATATTTTTTTATCTCCTCTTCGGTTATAACTATCTTTGATTTCACCTCATAATTTACAAACCGAAAACGTTCAATCTCCTTTTCTACCTCATCTTTATATTCCTTGAGGCTTACCCCTTTCTGCTTTAGACTATTAATTAACTCCTCCTGTGTAAAATTATTTTCCTTTTTCACCTTTTCAATTGCTTCCTCTACATCTTTTGCTGTTACTTTTATTCCCAATTTAATTATTTGTTGTTCTGTTATCTTTTCATTGATCAGATTATCCAAAATAGCCCTGCGCATCTCATAGAATTTTTTCTCATTTCCTAGTTGCAGATCCTTTGCACTCGATCCGGTTAACTTTTTGATTGAGGTATTGAGATCATGGAGGGTAATTATATCGCTATTAACTCTCGCTACAATTCTGTTCGTTATCTCGGCCAAGAGATACCCAGGAGCTAACGTGAATACAATAAGCAATAGCGTAAAAAGGATAATTAATTTAGTCGTTTTCATTAACACCCCTCAGTTTATCTAACAAGGTGTAGTTGACTTTAACAGGATAATTATTCCTCAATTCTTTAAGCCATGCTGTATATCGTCTTTCCACTGCTTTATTAAGAAGCATATTTTCTATTTCACCCTCTACCTCCAAAAGATCTTTTACTCCTGGTGGCTCCCTTTTGAGGACTTTTATAATGTGGAAGGCATAGGGGGTTTTAATGATGTTGCTCACTTCACCAACAGGTATTGTAAATATGATATCAGATAAGGGAGAAGGAAGTATATACTTGGCTTTCCAGTGTATACCATAATCTCCACGAATTCCAGATCGCAGAGATTGTTCCTTAACTAATTCTTTTATGTCTTCTCCCCCTTTAAGGCGGGCGAGAACAGCCTCGGCCTCTTTTCTCGTTTTAGTAACGACATGCACAAATTTGGACCTTGAAGGATGCAAAAAATCCTCCTTCCTCTCCTGATAGTATGATTTTATCGCATGGTAAGAAATAGGAGGCAGAGACGCAGTTTGCTTCTTTACAATCTCTTTAATTAAAAGATGTTCGCTGAATCTCTCTTTCCATTCATTATAATCTATGCACCTGGATAAAAGCATTTCATTAAAGCTATTTTCTGGATAATCTTTGACAATATTTTGTATAGCCTTTTCCAATTCAATCTCATTTAAGAAAATACCATTTTTTTCTCCATATTCAAGCACAAGAGCCTCATCCACAATTCTATTTACAAGCTCATTGATAGATGACCATACTGCCTTCTGAGGAACTTTATTTTCAACTGAGGCAATGTGTACTTCTCTCTTTATATCACCCGCAGTAACTACTCGATCTCCTACTCTTATAACTACAGCTTTATTTGATTCTGCCGTGGGAGAGCAGGCTGATAAGGTAAAAAGAAGAAAGAGACAAAAAAATAGAGAAATAAAATATCTTAAAATATTGATATTAATCATAGATAAATTTATAAAAAATGACATAATTTATTTAAATTATACTATCATTACGGGCAATGCAAGAAGAATTTGGATCAATTTTTTACGATATAGCGATCAAATTGATGTATTATCTCCTCTGCCTCTCCAAGGGTAGAAAAGGATCTCTTTTTCTCTCTCACAACCTTGAGTTTCTGATCGGATAAAAATGAGAAATTATCCGGATGACTGGAAACTAAGTCAATCAAGCCAGATGGTGATAAATGGGTATCCTTAGAGAAGGAAAAGATCATATAATCATTTTTAATGTCTAACACTGTTGAGCCAATTTTCTTCAGTCCTATCTTTATCTTAATAACAGAGATAAGGTTTACAACCTCTTTTGGCAAAGGCCCACACCTATCTTCAATTTCCCGTACCATCTCCTTTAATTCATGTTTCCCTTTAATGGAAGATAAGCGTCTGTATATATCCAGCCTGACATCACTCTCCTCAATATAGCTGTGAGGGATAAACACTGGTAAATCAGTATGTATCTCAGGAAATATTTCCTCTTGCCATACCTCTCCCTTTAGCTCCGCAATTGCCTGTTCTATCAGTTTTAGATACATTTCATAGCCAATAGCCTTTATATGACCTGATTGAGAGAAACCAAGTATGTTTCCACCCCCTCGTATCCTTAAATCATTTAAGGCGATGTTGACCCCCGAGCCTAAGCACGAAAAATCCATCAAAACCTTTAGTCTTTTTTGGGCATCTCGTGTCAAATGAGAGCCGTCTGAAATCAGGAGATATGCATAAGCCTTCACATTAGACCTACCAACTCTCCCCCTGAGCTGATAGATCTCAGCCAGGCCAAAGCGATCTACCTTATTAATTATTATAGTATTGGCTGAAGGTATATCCAGACCTGAATCTATTATGGTAGTGCACACAAGGACATCTGTCTCCTTGGCCAAAAATTTAATCATTGCCTTCTCTAAATCCCTCTCCCTCATCTGACCATGGGCAATGCCAATCCTGGCTTTGGGAACAAGCCTGCTCAATGTATCTGCCATTATCTCAATGGTTTGAACCCGATTATGGACAAAAAAGACCTGCCCCCCTCTCTCTAATTCCTTTTCTATTGCATGAGATATAATATCTTCATCAAATCGGGACACATATGTCTGAATAGAGAGCCTGTCAGCAGGTGGGGTCTTAATTATGCTCAGATCCCTTACCCCCATCAATGACATATGGAGGGTCCTTGGAATAGGTGTAGCTGTCATTGCAATAATATCAACGGAATTCCGATATTTTTTTAATTTTTCCTTGTCTTTAACACCAAAGCGCTGTTCCTCATCAATTATAAATAAGCCCAGATCTTTAAATATAACATCATCAGAGAGAATTCTATGGGTTCCAATAATAATATCAATCTTCCCCAAGGATACATCACCTATTACTCTTTTTTGCTCTGGCCTTGAAATAAAGCGACTCAGGGCAGCAATCCTGATAGGATAAAAATCAAAGCGTTTTGAGAAAGTCTGGTAATGCTGCTCAACTAAAACAGTGGTTGGAGAAAGGATAGCTACCTGTTTTCCATCCATAACAGCCTTAAAAGCAGCTCTCATAGCTACTTCTGTTTTACCAAAACCTACATCACCACAAATAAGCCGATCCATTGGTCTGTCTGATTCCATATCAGAGAGTACATCGTCAATAACCTTGATTTGATCTGGAGTTTCCTCATACTCAAAGTTTGCCTCAAATTCCCTATAGTAATTATCATCTTTTGAAAAGGAAAAACCCTTAAGAAACTTTCTCATAGCATAGATTTTAACAAGACCCTTGGCTATCTTTTCTATTGACCTTTTGGCCTTCTTTTTTGCTAACACCCATGATCTTCCACCAAGTCTGTCTAATTGAGGATTCTCTTCATCTAAACCAATATATTTCTGGATAATGTTTATCCTATCTGCCGGGATATAAAGTCTGTCATTTCCCGCATATTCAATAATTACAAAATCTCTGATCCTGTTGCTGATCTCCATCTTTAAAAGTCCGCCATAACGCCCAATTCCGTGATCCTGGTGAACAACTAAATCACCTACTTGTAATTGACTGAATTCTGTCCATGGGATGGCCTGAACCTTGTCTTCTTTTTTTCTACTTTCTCCTCCCCTTTTTTCTCCGAAGATCTCATCTTCTGTAATTATAATCAGGTTTGAGGCCGAAAATCTAAATCCTTGAGAAAGGTACCCCAAACAGATGTATAGTCCTCTTTTCCTTTTAATCCGTGACCAATCAGGGAGAATTTCTTTGACCATGATTTGATAATTGAACAAGATTTCTTTTAGCCTTTCTGCCTGCTGTTGTGTCCTACATACGAGTACAATCTGATTTCCCTCATCAATAAATGTCTTAATTCTAGCTGCAACAGGGGCAAGTGAGACCTTTGGGCGAGTGATATCCTGAGAGTCATATTCCATGCCTGCCACAAGTGATTCCTTGAAATCGATTGCCAGTCCTTCTTTTTTAAAACTGGTGTTGACAGTAAAATCAAAAAAAGAAATTTTGTGATATTCAGCAATGGTATCTTGAAGTTCCTGTATCTCGAGAAAACTATTATCAGTTTGGGGAAAGGGTTTTCCTTTCTCTAAACACTCATCCTTAAACTTTCCCGTTTCTTTATTAAGCTTCTCCACAATAGACATGGCTCTTTCTATAAAACTATCTGATTGAGTAATGCAAATATGACCTTCTTTGGGAAGATAGCTAAAGATGGTATCAAGAGAGGAGTAAAAATGTTGCAGCCATGCCTCAATACCTGGAAAATTCCCTCCTGATTCTAAAGGCGATGGAAGTCTACCCATTGATCGTGCCTGTTTAATGTTTGAAGGTCCTAGAATGATCTCATTTGCAGGGAGAATAATTAACTCTTTTAAATCAAATTTTGATCTTTGATTGACTGGATTAAAGAGTCGTATGGATTCCACGCTGTTTCCCCAGAATTCTATCCTCACTGCTGAATCATATAACGGTGGGTATAGATCAATAACGCCGCCCCTTACAGAAAAATCACCTCTCTCCTCCACTAACGAAGTCCGAAGATAACCAAAAGCCAGTAATTTTTTTATCAAGTCATCCCTGTCGATCTCCTCATTAATAGCGATATAGTCAACAGAGTTAAGGAGGATCTTTTTTGGCAAAAGACGACTCATAATGGCCTCTAATGATGTAACAACAACCGCATCTCGCAAGGTTGAAAGAGCATAAAGTGCCTCTATCCTTTGCCTTACCAATTCTTTTGGTGGACTTAATCCTGTGAGAGGTGAGATATCATAGGAAGGAAAAAGGAATATTCTCCTAAGGTCTGGGGAAAGCCCATTATTCTGGTTGGAAAGAAAAAAATCCAGATCTTTGTAAAATTTTTCGGACTCCTCAGAGTTAGGGAGAACTATTAAGAAAGGATGGTCTACTTCGATAAAGAGCTGAGATAATAGGTAGGCCAATGCGGAGTCAGTGATGCCAGTCACCTCTATAGGACTTATCTCATCCTTTATTCCCTTCTTCAATATACTCAGATTATCTCTTTTATCTGACATTATTTGTGTTTGTTGGGTTCTTTGAGTTTGTTGCTTTCACACCGAAAAGTGGAAAGTCAATTTTCAGCGGCCCGTAGTCAATTGCAACAGACAACAACCAGCGGACACCAACCATTAATTATACATGTAAGCCAATTCCTCGGCCATTTTCTTTTTTTCTTCTAAATCTGTTATCCGGTAAAGGGTCAGTATTTGGTTTTGACTTGGACCGGCTCCCTGATATGTACCCACACCATGCAATCCTGCAACCCAGTTCTGAAGAAACTTTGCCATCCGCATCCTCTTTTTTGCAGAGGCTGCTGATTTAAGATATTTAGACACATATTCCCCTATCTCTGGACTTTCCAACTCCAATTCAGACGGCATAGTCACTGCAATCCCGCCTATAAAAAGCCTTGGTTTCAGTTTGGAAATCCTATCTCGATATTCATCTACTGTTTTTATGGCCATTTTTTACTCCTCTGTTTAATTGTAATTATCTTTCATAAAAAAAAGAAATATAGATGAGCATATGTTACCGGTCAAGTGATTAAAGAAGTACCTATAAAAATTCACAGAAATAATCCTACATTTTTCCTGTTGATTTTCGAATCCCACATCTGCCCGCAGAACCTCTGTATACTACTTTTAAAAGTTACATGGCATTAAATCCACATATTGTGTCATTTTTTTCTTGACATACAATATATATTGATCTTATACTTTTTCAAATTATACTCTTTTTCACATTAACCTCCTGTTCAAATTAATTTTATGATTGAAGAGGTTGTTTTAAAATTACCCACGTGAAGCCCCCAGGGGAATGCTTTGATTCCCCTGGGGGCTTTTGTAAGTGGTGTCACAACATTTTATTTTATGTCGATTACTTTGTCACACACATAAAAGCCTTCCTAAAAGCAATATCCACAGTAAAATCATTATTGTCAGTTGATTTCTCAACTCAACAGCTCCAAAAAACGACGCTGATTTTTATCATCTTCATAGATAATCTATTGAGTATTACTCCGTTTAAAATCCTTTACTACTAACACAATTGTTATGTTTTTTCTTTTGACACACAAGCCCTTCTCTCCTATACTTTTTCTACTCAAAAGAGTGGTTCAATCCATACTGTTGCCTATGTCTTGAGCAACTATGAGACGGGGACTCATGAAAAACGCTGCCTATTCCAAACAGGTGAGCCTGCTGTACTGATCAATTGTTGTATCCGTGAAGCCGGGTTCAGGGCACCATGATTTTATATTTGAGATCATCCAGGTTGTATAATACATGATCAAAGTGGAACAGATCAATACAGTCCGAAAGTTTCACTTGGCACGCTCATTTCTTGGCCGGAGCTTATATTTCACTGCGGCTTATTGGGTGGACGGGATGATGGTGGATACAGGGTGCTCTTATACTGTCCAAGAACTGGTCATGTCTTTGAAAGGATATCAGGTCGATTATATAGTAAACACTCACAGCCATGAGGATCATATCGCTGGAAATGCTGCACTACAAAACATATACGGTGCTGATGTAATGGCTCACCCTCTGGCCCTCCCTGTACTTGCTGACCCGAGAGGAAGACAGTCACTTGCTCTTTACCAGAAGTTGATGTGGGGTTATCCCGATCCATCAAAAGGAAAAGCCATTGGAGAGCTTGTGAATACTAAAAATCATCGGTTTAAGGTAATCCACACCCCAGTTCACAGCCCAGATCACATCTGTCTATATGAACCCAAAGAAGGATGGTCATTCTCTGGCGATCTTTTTGTGGGTGGCCAGGATCGAGCTCTTCGAGCTGATTATAATATCTGGCTTATAATCGCATCGTTAGAAAAAGTGGCTGCAATGGATATCAATATCCTTTTTCCTGGTAGTGGCAACATCCGTAAAAATCCACACAATGAGATCATTGGCAAGATTGAGTACTTGAAGGAACTTGGAGAACGCATCCTGTCCCATTATAGACAGGGGTTGAGTTACAGCCAAATACGACGTAGGTTATTAGGCCCGGAGATAGCAATTGCCTATGTTACCTTGGGCCACTTCACCGGGATAAACCTTATTCGCTCGTTCATCGAAGACCAACCGCACATGAATGATACAAAAGAGGGGGCGAGATAAATTCCATGCGGCCAGGACCCAATGGAACAGTTTTTTATTCCATGGGTAAATAAAAAGAGGTGATCATCATAAAAGATCGAGATTTTTTTGAGGATGTTTTGACCAAGGCATATAAAAGGATGCATCTTTATACTTGAGCTGAAGCCAGCTTGCAAGGCTTGCAGGCCATGTGGGACTTACCACCAAAAGGATATTCGTGGGCTACTGCTGGATATATGGGGGCCATTTCATCTGGACAAACCACATGTGGTCTTCTGATTGGCAGCAACATAGCTATTGGCCTTCGCTGCGGTCAAGGCAAAGAGGGCATCCCGGAGGAGCATGAACAGGAAAGAAACAAAGCCATTCATGCTGTGTGCGAGCTTTATAGTGACTTTTTAAAAGAATTCGGCAGTACAGATTGTAAGACACTAAGCCATTGTGATTTCAGCAACTCGGAAGAGCTTAATCGATATATCCAAAATAAAGGCTGGAAAAACACCTGCGATATTTTTTTGAAGTTCGTAGTGAATAAATGCATTGAGTTGGCAGAAAAAGAAAAACTAATATAAGGAGCGTAAAGATGAGTGTTGATGCATACGAAAAATTAGCCCATGCCTTAGATCTCCTGCCCGGAGGTTTCCCGAGAACTGGGTCTGGTGTTGAATTGCAGATCCTCAAGAAAATATTCTCGCCCGAAGAAGCATTAGTGGCAAGTAACATGACTGGCACGAGTGAGACAACCGATGCGATAGCAGAACGGTCCAACCTATCACAGGAAGAAATTGAGACA
>Ga0307377_10003310_pt1 | contig 18300 bp, 35 predicted proteins | sample TR3MG_FD_202535 | JGI IMG/M metagenome (GOLD analysis project Ga0307377, IMG submission 202535) | Soil microbial communities from Risofladan, Vaasa, Finland - TR-3 | ecosystem: Environmental > Terrestrial > Soil > Coastal area > Acid sulfate soil | place: Finland: Risofladan, Vaasa | collected... | reverse complement strand
GATCGGCGTTCTCACTATAAAATGACAGTATTTGAATCAATTCATAGTGATACATATGGAAATACTTATGCTGTTGGTACTGAAAGTGAGGTGGATGACTCCATTGAAGAATATTATGAAGATATGCTAAATGATTTAAGTAATTTTGATAAAAGTACACTAAGTTATCACATTGATGGTGAAGATGTGTATGAGTATTTTGAAGATTCGATTCGTGAAGGGATTTATGATAGTCCTGAAGATTATGATATTTCTAAAGAAACTAGTAAAAAACAAGATCAAGAAATAATAAACCTTAAAAATGAAAAAAAATCTCTTGAAATAGAAACTTATTTAATTTCAAATGGGGCTAGATCTCCTCTTATTGAAGAAGAAATAGAAAGTATGAAATACTTTAAATTTAAAGATTACATCCCCAATTTATTAGTTGTTGAATGGTCTGACGATAAATGGCAAATTTACCAAAACGGTAAAAAGGTTGATGAAGTAACTTATGAAGATGAAGATGAAGACGGTGAACATGAGTCGGATAATGAATCAAGGGTTGAAGAAATTGAAAATAGGTCGGAAGAAATTGATTCTGAAATTCAAGAAATTAAAGACGATCCTGATGGAGATTTAAGTGATGATGATATTGAACAAGTTATGGAAGAAAAAAGAGATGAGATAGAGTCTGACCCAATATCTTGGTTGGATGATTATGGTATGGATTATGATAATTTTGTTAATAAAAGAAGTTTACTAGGTGACTTAATTGATGAATCTGAATATAGCGTAATAAGTCATTATGATGGAGATTACCAAGAAGTTAATATAAATTCAAATACCTATATTGTATTTAGAATTGACTAATATCTTTACAGAATGAAATAATATTATTATCTTTATGTGTAATGGAAAAAAAGAAAAAAATAGAATTTTTAATGAACACTGAATGGATGTTTGAAAAACCTATTGATCAAGAACACAAAGAGTATAAATTATTATCTTACTTTCAAAAAATGGGAGAAAAATTAGATAATATGGAACTGTATCCTGGATTCATTGAGTTGTCATTACACGTAGCAAATCTTCAAAATTTAATTAGAGATAAAAAAATAATGTATACTAATAAAAAATTTACAACAATAGATGATGAATTATTAGTAAAAGATTTAAAAATAAAAGACCTCCCAATATTAAATAATGACGAAAAAGAAGAATTTAACAAAATATTAATATTTAGTGCTCCAAGAATGTTAGAATATTTTAATATTGCTAAATCTGTTTGGGAAATAGTGTTTGATAGTGTAATTTTAAGAATAAAAAAAAATAAAAATGAGGTTTTACAAAAAAAAGGGTATTTTTATTATTTAGACTCAAAAGATAATTTGTTTTATGTTTGGGAATTCAATGTTAAACAAGTAAATAAAAAATCACCTGAAAGTAAAACATTAGTAAATTTAATTTATTCTGAAAAAAAAAATAATTTGACAATTACAAAAATAATAAATACATTTAGTCAATGGAATAAAGAGAATATATCAAAATTACCTTTGTATGAAATGTTATGTGAAGGAAATTTCCCGATAAATGAAACACTTCTTCCATTGTTTAAAAGAAAATTGATTACATACATTAATCAAACACAAATGATTGAAAATTATAAAAAAAACAAAGAAGAAATAAATTTTTAAAATTGTATATGAAAATTAAATTAGAATATGTGTGGTTAGATGGATATAAACCAGAACCAAATCTTAGAAGTAAGGTAAAAATAGTTGACTATCATTCTATTAAGGAATCTTTTCTTGATGGAAATTTCCCAGTATGGAACTTTGATGGATCTTCAACATTACAATCCGAAACAGGAAGTTCAGATTGTATTTTAAAACCTGTTAGACATTATGTGAAAGACATGTCATCAACGGTTTATATTTTATGTGAGGTATTAAATTCTGATGGGTCACCACACGAGTCAAATAAAAGATCAAGTATTGGAGAAGGTTTTGAAGATCTTTGGTTTGGTTTTGAACAGGAATACTTTATATACGACAAAAAAAACAAATGCGTTTTAGGTCATGATCAAAACAACTTGGAACCACAAGGTAAATATTATTGTGGAGTTGGTCAATATGTTGCTGGAAGAGATTTTGTTGATGAACATTTAAATATGTGTTTAAATTATGGAATTGATATTACAGGAGTTAATGCTGAGGTTGCGTTAGGACAATGGGAATACCAAGTATTATCTAAAGAAAAATTAAAAAGTGGGGATGATCTTTGGATGACAAGATATTTTCTTTTTAAAACCTCAGAGAAATATTCATACCACATTGATTTACACCCAAAACCAATTACACATGGTAAATGGAATGGGTCTGGTCTTCATACAAATTTTTCAACAGATATTATGAGAAATGATGGAAATAAAGAATATTTTATGTCATTGTTTAACGCATTTGAATCAAGACATCATCAACACATTAAATCTTACGGGTCAAACAATAATTTAAGACTTACTGGTGAATACGAAACACAATCAATAGATAAGTTTAGTTGGGGTGTCTCTGATCGAGGAGCATCAATTAGAGTCCCAAAAGAAACCGCAGAGGAATGGAAAGGATATCTTGAAGACAGAAGACCAGGATCAAACGCAGACCCATATAAAATTATTTTTGAGATTGTTAAATCACTCCACGAAACAAAACAAATATACCATATAAAAACCATGATGACTAAAATTATTGACACAACTGATCTTAGTGGTAAATATGGTACAATTTCTAATGATGAATTATTAAACGATTATAAAGAAGAATAATGGATAAAGAATGCGTATGTGGTGGAACCGGACTTTGTCAGTGTCCACCGATAAAAATAGAACAAGTAAATCATCCTCAACATTATGGGGGAAAAAATAATGAATACGAAGCAATAAAAGTTATTGATGCTTGGGATTTAGGGTTTAGTTTAGGAAATGCAATAAAATATATTAGCCGTGCGGGAAAAAAAAGAAAAGATACAGAACTTGAAGACCTCAGAAAAGCCCTCTGGTACATCCAACACCACATTGAAAACATCGAAAAATAAAACAGGATTTAGTAAAGAAATTTCAGTTTTAGGAGCAATCACAACACCAAGTGAATTACTACGGGAAACTTTCATAAATTTTATGTGGGGGTTTTTAGGTAATTCTATCGTTGTGTTTGTTGCAAAAGAATTGGACTTTTTAGTTTTAATAAATTATGTTCTGTATTACGTTTTAATTTCGTATATTGTCAACAGAAAAAAATATGACACAATTTTAGGTAAGTTTATAGTTCTTCCTGGTTCAGCGGCATCAGGAGCATTTGCGGGATATAAATTAGCTCAAATAATTACAGAAATAGTTTAATAAAAATTTGACAATAAAAAAAATTATAGTTAGGTTTATTAAAATTGTTTAATTAATTAAAAAAAAAGTATGAAGAATTTAGAAGACATTACTGGTAAAATTATTAATGGTAGTTGTATTGATGTAATGAAAACATTTCCTGAAGGTTGTGTAGATTTAATTGTAACATCCCCACCCTATGGAGTTGGAATTGATTATGATGTACATGACGATGATGTCGATTTTGAAGAGTATATTGAGTTTGCCAAAGATTGGTTGACAGAAGCTTACAAAGTTTTAAAGGACGATGGTCGAATTGCCTTGAATATTCCTTATGAGATCAATAGACAAACTAAGGGAGGTAGAATTTTATTTCTTTCAGAAATGTGGCAAATTATGAAAGAAATTGGTTATGGTTTCTTTGGTGTTGTAGATCTTGAAGAAGACTCACCACATAGAAGTAAAACAACCGCTTGGGGTTCTTGGATGAGTCCTTCTAGTCCATACATCTATAACCCAAAAGAGTGTGTTATTTTAGCCTATAAAAAACAACATATTAAAAAAGTAAAAGGACAACCGGAATGGACAGGTGTTCCAACTGATGTTGAACAAGAAGACGGGACCACCAAAAAGAAAAATGTTTATGAAGAAAACGACAAGAAAGAATTTATGGAACTTGTGTTTGGTCAGTGGAATTATTTTGCAGATACTAAATCAATGACTAAGGCAACATTCTCAATGGACATCCCAACAAAGGCAATTAAAATTTTATCGTATAAGAATGATATTGTTTTAGATCCATTTGCTGGTAGCGGAACTAGTTTGGTTGCTGCTGAAATATTAGGAAGACGTTGGGTTGGAATTGAGTTATCTCCAAATTACGCAAAAATTGCGAAAGATAGAGTTGAACCTTTTAGAATTCAGAAATCACTCTTTAATCAAAATTGAATCACCCTCAGTGATATCATATTTGATACAATCACCACCATTGATCTCTAAGATCATATCACCAACACCATCATATCGGGGACATTTCGAATCGTCTTGTTCCCGACAAGGTGGACAATCCGAGTAAATTTTTATTATTGATTCATCTGATATAAAAATAATATCTAAAGGAGTAATACAATCCTTCATCCAAAATGAATGAGTACCTTCACTCATCACAAATAACATACCGTTAAATTCGTCATTAAATTTTTTACCTTTCATTCCATCTTGAATGTCTTTATCTGTAATTGCAGATTTGACATTAAAAAGATTATTGTTTATTATTACTTCCATATATATATATAAATATGTAAGGTATGAAAAAAAATAAAAGATTTTCTGGAATATTAGTTAAATGTAATGACAAGGTATTATTGTGTAAAAGAAGTAGTGACAATACAATGCCAAATCAATGGTCAATCCCTGGTGGGGGAATAGAAGATGGTGAAACACCTGAAGAGGCGGCTCGTAGGGAATTTTTTGAGGAAACAAATATTAAGATCAATGATAAATTAAATTTGGTTGGGTTTGTTGATAGATTTAACAAAGACGGTACCTTCCTAAAAGGTTTTATGTATGTGTATGGTCTTGAGGTTGAAGATAAGATATATCCAGATCTAGATAACGCAAAAGATGGTGGAGAACATAGTGAGTGTGGGTATTATAGTATTGATGAATTACCAATTACAAATAAAACTGATGAATTTTATAAAATAATTGTTAAAAATTTACAATAAAGTTAACTTTTTAAAAATTATGGCATATTTATATCGTACATAATAACAACCAAAATCCTCTTTCTTAGTTATTTAGTGGTTAATCAAAAAGACAGTCCCATAATTTTTTTAAAAAAGTTATGGGATTTTTTATTTTTTGTTTGGTAGTTTAAAAAAAAGTATTACCTTTGTTGTATAATTAAAAACAAATAAAAAATACATTATGAAAAAATTTGAAGATTTAAAATTTGAAAAAATTGAAGATGCTCCGTACCAAATTGGTGTGAAGTGTCGAATGGTGTTTGAAAATGGATACGGTGTGTCTGTTGTTTCTCACACACATTCATATGGTGGAACGAAAGGTTTATTTGAAATTGCGGTTCTTGGTAAAGATGGTGACTTAACTTATGATACTCCTGTAACAAATGATGTTATTGGGTACTTGAGTCCTGATGAGGTTACTGACATTATGGAACAAGTACAATCTTTATAATAAATTTATTAATATTAATTCAAACGTCTAAAATTTAAAAAATGGGAACTTACATTCACACATTTAAAAAAAAATTCAACAAAAAAGTTATTCTTGATGGACAAGAAGTTATTGTTGGAGCGGCAACATTTTTATGTCGTCAAGATTGGTCGGGTAATTACTCACCATCTGAGAATAGAGAAATGACAAGAGCATATGCTTTACCTAAACATGATCAACCTGATTACATTATTTTTGAGGATGATCATGTATATAAAAATAATAAAAAAGGAGTTTGGTCGGACGGAAGTGGTTTTTGGGGTGGTATTGATCATAAAAATGATTTTGTTGGTACACTAAAAAAAGTTGGTAAAAAATTTGTTATTATAAAATAATGTATTACCTTTATAAAAAATTATAGATTATGTTAAAGCCAACAATTACAGGATACACACTAAAAGTTATTAATGAAAGTATGGGTGTGTTAATTGATGAGACATTTATGGATCACATCCAATTCAAACTATTCTTAAAATTAATTCACGGGTCCATTGAGTTGGGTCATAATTTGAGTTTTTACAATGGAGATGCGTTCTTAGTACACATACCAAATAAAATTTTAATTAATTCGGTAATTATTAGTAATGTGGAAGATATTTCTATAAGTGATCAAGTTAAAAGTAAAATTGAATCATTAGTAACAAAATAAGATATGAAAAAAATAATTTTTTTAACATTAGTATTAGTTGGGTTATTATCTTGTGAGAAACAAGTTATTGAACCTGGACAACAAGAACCATACGTGACACCTAACCCAACACCACAAGATAGTGTATACTCTTTGGTTGGACAAACTTGGGTTATTAAACAATATAGAATTGGTGAGATTGGTTTACCAATGGATATGATGCCGGTTGACACGATTAAATTTATTACAAATAATAAATACACATATAACTCAATGAGTCCTCAAAACTATGGATTTTATTCTGTGGGTACTGTTTATTCTTTAACCTTGAATTATACAATATTTGGTTACTTGACTGGTAATGTGAATAAAGTTAATTTAGAAATGGGTGTTATAATTGGGGGTAAGTTTACGGATATTTCAATAGGTGTAGTTAATCCCCCAAATTACTACCTTTGGATGGAAAAAATATAAACATGGGAACAAATTATTATAGATCACCAACTTTAAATGAATTGGAGACAAGGAAAAATCGTCTTATGTCCAGAATTAGACAAATGGAATTAAATGTGGAATCAGTTAATAACAATTTTAGAATAGATGGTACTGATCAATTTCAAAATTTGTCACCTTGGGATGAGTTTACTGATAATGTAAAAGTTCATTTAGGTAAACGTAGTATGGGATGGAAGTTTCTTTGGAATTTCAATGAAGATAAGTTCTTTAAAGATAAAGAATCATTACTTGAATTTATTAAATCAGGTCGTATCTTAGATGAATATGGGGATGAATTGAGTCAGGATGAATTTATTGAAATGTCTTTTTCATGGGGACAGGAAGATGGTTTTGATTCGGAATCATATTATTTGAAATATCCTGAAAGTAGAAATTCTTGGAGTAAACCTGAACGTTATGTCGATGGATTAAGAATATCTGATTCAACAGACTTTTGTTAATTTTCCTTGTTTAGTAAAACAAGTTGGTGGAGTCGGACAATTCGTTGTCGACCTTTAAAGGGAGGATTAGTCTTCCCTTTTTTTATTTAAATTAATTAGGTATTGTTTTATTTTTGCCTTTGCTTTAAATAAGTTAGATTTTGATGTTCCCTCACTAATTCCTAATTCGTCTGCTATTTCTTGATGTGACATATCCTCAAAGAAAAACATCTCAAATACTTTTTTATATGCTGAAGATAAAGTTCCAACCGCATCTTTAATCTCTTTTGATGAATATAAACTTTCTTCTGGAGTGTCGTCAATTACTTCTAAATTTGTTCGTTCAAAGTCAACAGGATTTTTATATGGACTTCTTTTTTCTTTTCTAAGTTCATCAAGAATTGTGTTCGCAATTATACGTCTTGCCCAAGCTTCAATAGGTCCTGATCCATCGTACATACTAAATTTTTGGTGTAATTTAATAAACCCTAATTGACAAAAATCATCCGCTTTTTCTCTATCACCATTAGAATACCTCAAACAAACTTGTCTATATATTTTTGGGTACAAAGATTTATATAATGAATTAAAATCAGCTACTTCATTTAATAATTTAGAATATTGTGATTCAGTTAGAATAATTTTCATACCAATAAATAGTTGGTTATATAAAAAAAAATAACTATCTTTGTTTTATGGAAAAAATATTATATATAGTTCGTGGAATTCCTGGATCTGGTAAAACCACATTTGCAAAACAATTAACCTCAAATGTATTTGAGGCGGACCATTATTTTTATGATAATGATGGGAACTACAATTTTATTGCGTCTGAAATAAAAGAAGCACATAAAGAGTGTCAACAATATGTTGGATATGCTATGCAATCAAACACACCAAAAATTGCAGTATCAAACACATTCACACAAGAGTGGGAACTTCAACCATATTATGAATTGGCAATTAAGTATGGTTATTATGTAACCTCTATTATTGTTGAGAACCGACACGGAGGAACAAATGTACACGATTGTCCTGAAGATAAAATAGAATTAATGCGTAATCGTTTTGAAATAAAATTATAATGAAATTTGATAAAATATTAACAACAGGTAGAGTGTGGGTCACGTCTGATCCGCACTACAACCATAAAAACATATGTAGAGGAGTTACCGGTTGGAGAACACTTGATGGGAAAGTACCAGAATATAATACAAGAGATTTTACAACCTTAGAACTAATGAATAATACCTTGGTTGATAATATAAATTCAAAGGTTGGTCAAAACGACACATTAATTATGTTAGGTGATATTGCGTTTGGTGGGTTTGAATTTATTAAAATTTTCTTGGACAGATTGGTATGTAAAAACATTCACTTGGTTCTTGGAAACCATGATCATCACATTAGAAACAATAGAGATAACATTAAAGATATGTTCTTATCTGTTAGTGATTACTTACAAGTTAATATTGACGGTGAGAATTTTGTAATGACTCACTATCCATTTGCAAGTTGGAATGGTCTTGGTAAAGGTGTTGTTCACCTTCACGGACACGTTCATTTACCGGTAGGTAAAAAATGGGGTAAAGGTAAAAGATTGGATGTTGGTGTTGATGGAAATGGTTTATACCCATATAGTATAACGGAGATTGTACATATGATGGATAAAAGAATGGTAATGTCTGAAATAAATGAAGATCACCACCTAAATGATATAGTTGGGGTTGTGGGTTAAATTATAACTCCAATATATTTATTACTATGGATGATATGTTTGCATATAACTCACAATTTTTACCTGGAACACAAATTACTGTTGTGTTTAAGGAAAATCCAAATTATAGTCAATTAAATGAATTTTTTAATGAGTATGGTTATGGATTTTATTTTCCTGAATTTAAAACAATTTTTATAGATGGTGAGATTTTTTTAGGTGAGGATGGATTAACTATGGATGATTTACGTTTTATAGAGGCACACGAAATATCTCATTTAATTTTAAACCATGATGGTCCAAGATCTGAAAATGATGAATTAGAAGCTGATTTAGGTGCATATATTCTTTTAAAGAATAAAAATTTATCAACTGATCGTCTTATTGATGAGTTTGAACATAGACACGGAATAGAATTCTCTGAAGATCTTATAAATAAGATTGGAGATAAATTCCCACATACATTGAGAGAGAATAGTATAATCAATTGGGAACTACATCAACAACTGATGGAAAAAAAATACGGTAAAAGAAAAATAGAAACCGAATTTAAATTCAAAAAATAGTTTGTTTTATTAAAAATAATTTACTATCTTTGTTTTTATATGAAAACCCCATGTAAGGAATGTCCTCATGTTATTAAGAATCGTCATAATGATATGATTGTTGAATTTGGTCGTAGGACTGGTAAACGACATAATTGTCATATGACAGATGGGGTAAAAGATTTGTGGAATGTTAAAAATGAAAAATTAGAATGTTATGGATCAAAGAGAGATGATTTACGGAGTATGTGATAAAACAGGTAGTAGTGATTCCTATTTTGGGTTCTTTAAAAATGAGAAAGATGCAGAACACGAAGTTGAAACCCAAGCCAACAGACTCAAGGAAGACTTGGGTATGATGGGTATTGACATTCAAACAGACCGAGCATTATTTAATGGGAAATTGGTAGTAGTAATTCACTCATATGTGTTAAGATAATTAACCCTGATTACACTATATTTAGTAAAAAAAATAACGTAGGTGACTCACATTAACTTGACAATTTTATTTTTTTTTATTATTTTATTAAAAAATAAAAAATATGCAAACACTAACATTTAACACAACAAAAAGAGAAGTAAACTTGGTTACTTCACAAGGAGACACAATTTACATTCAAGAAAATGTACCAACAGTAAAAGTAATGGACCAACATTATGAAGTTTATATTGAAGATTTAGATGGAAAAAAAATTCCTGTATTTAGAGCACCAATTGCTAATACAAATATGATCATTGAAAAATAGTAGGGTATGGATGAGAATCAAGAACGTATAAAAAAAATGTATTTGAGAATAAACAGTGAACCAAATGATCATGAGATGGTACCACCTCCACCTAAAGATCATGAAATGGTACTACCTCCACCTAAACAAGTTAAAACTAAAACTTTTACTCTTAATGAAGATCAAGTTAAAAAGTTGGAAGAATGGCAGAGTCACATAAAAGCAATCTATGGAAGTTATGGAAACTACGAATATACATTCTCAAGTAGTGGTATAGGACAAATTGTTGTAGTATATAGCGAATTAGCTGACACAGAATTAGATTTGACAGACGTTGATAGTTGGTAACCTGACAAAATGTCAGTATTTTATAAATGGAATGTTTTTTGGGAAAAATAGTACGACTTTAAAGTCATAATAAATAAAAATAAAAATTAAAATTAAAAATGGGAAAAATTATTGGAATTGATTTAGGAACAACAAATTCGTGTGTTGCCGTTATGGAAGGAAACGAACCTGTAGTTATAACAAATAGTGAAGGTAAACGAACAACACCATCCGTTATTGGATTTATTACAGATGGAGAAAGAAAAATTGGAGATCCGGCTAAACGACAAGCTGTGACCAATCCGGATAAAACTATTGGTTCAATTAAACGTTTTATGGGTACAAGTTTTGAGGAATCTAAAAAAGAGATTAAAAAAGTGCCATATAAGATTGTGAAAGGTGATGGAGGATCCCCAAGAGTTGAAATAGATAAACGACAATATTCTCCACAAGAAATATCAGCAATGGTACTTCAAAAAATGAAACAAACTGCTGAAGATTATTTGGGTGAAACTGTGACTCAGGCGGTTATTACCGTACCGGCATATTTTAACGATGCTCAAAGACAAGCAACTAAAGAGGCGGGTGAAATTGCGGGTTTAGAAGTAAAACGTATTATTAACGAACCTACCGCGGCGGCATTGGCTTATGGTTTAGATAAAATGTCTAAAGATATGGTAGTGGTGGTATTTGACTGTGGTGGTGGTACTCACGATGTGTCCATTCTTGAATTAGGTGACGGAGTGTTTGAAGTATTATCAACTGATGGGGATACTCATTTAGGTGGTGATGACTTTGATCAGGTAATTATTGATTGGTTAGTAAGTGAATTCAAAGAAGAGAATGGTATTGATTTAACTCAGGATCCAATGGCATTACAAAGATTAAGAGAGGGGGCTGAGAAAGCAAAAGTTGAATTATCCTCATCCCAATCAACTGAAATTAACCTACCATATATTATGCCTGTGGACGGTATTCCAAAACATTTGGTAAGAACGTTATCAAAATCAAAATTTGAACAAATAGTGGATTCATTAATTAAAAGAACAATTGAACCTTGTAAGAAAGCTTTAAAAAATGCTAAGATGAAGGTTTCTGATGTTGATGAAATTATCTTGGTTGGTGGTACAACAAGAATTCCGGCAATACAAGATGCGGTTAAAAAATTCTTTGGTAAGGAACCTTCTAAAGGTGTTAACCCTGATGAAGTAGTTGCGTTAGGTGCGGCAATCCAAGGAGGTGTGTTAGCTGGTGATGTTAAAGATGTCTTATTATTAGATGTAACTCCATTATCTTTAGGTATTGAAACTATGGGCGGGGTTATGACTAAATTGATTGAGTCTAACACCACAATACCGACTAAAAAATCTCAGGTGTTCTCAACGGCAGCGGATAATCAACCAACAGTTGAGATCCATGTACTTCAAGGAGAACGAGCAATGGCGACCGATAATAAAACTATTGGTAAATTCAACTTAGATGGTCTTCCACCAGCAATGAGAGGTGTTCCACAAATTGAAGTTACGTTTGATATTGACGCAAATGGAATTATCAATGTGTCAGCGATAGATAAAGGAACAAACAAACAACAAACAATTCGTATTGAGGCATCTTCTGGATTATCAAAAGAAGAGATTGAGAAAATGAAACAAGAGGCTGAGTTAAATTCCGAACAAGATAAAAAACTAAGAGAAGATACCGAAGTTATAAACAGAGCCGACAGTACGATTTTTCAAACTGAAAAATCAATTAAAGATTTAGATGAAAAATTAACAGAAGATCAAAAAACCGAACTTAATACGGCACTTGAAATTTTAAAAGAATCTTATGGTAAAAAAGACATTGAGAAGATTGAAAATGATATCAATGATCTTAATACTAAATTTCAAAACATTAGTCAATTATTGTACGAACAAACAACAACAGAAGAAGAAAATAGTAAACCATCTGATGTTGAGTTTGAAGAGGTAATCTAATTTTTAAGTTAATTATAAAACCTCACCGATTAGGTTAGGGTTTTATTACATAAAATAATTTATTAAAAAATAAATAAAAACAATGAATAAAATAATATTAATTGAAAAAAAACCTTATTTGGTTTCTAATGAAGAAATACAAATTGGTGATGAAGTTATTGTAACTGTTGGAGGTCAATACCCATCAAAAATGAATTGCGAAAACGAAACTGTTTTATCGTTAGTCAAAAATCCAAAATTAACACTAACACAAAGTTATAAAATTGTTAGTGGACCAGATAAAGTTAATATACCTGAATCAAGAATAGACTTAATTTTTGAAAATGGTGGAATATGTGATGTATTAATTGATGGGCCGCAACTTAAATTTGATAATATAATATAAAATGGTAAAAGAATTCAATAATTTTTTATCTGATGAAGAATGTGATAACTTGATAAATTTATCTTTAGATGATTTTAATGATGTTGAGATACTTGGTGAAAATATTGATGGATATCGAACAGCAAAAGGAACTTGGTTAGAGGAAGAACATGGTGAAGTTGTTATTAAATATAGAAAACTTATTTCAGAAATAACACAAATACCCACAATTAACATGGAAAGTATTAATGTTTTAAAATATGAGATTGGTGGAGAGTATAAAGATCATCATGATTTTTTTCATCCTAATGAAAATTATTATGACGATGAAATAAAAAGAGGAGGACAAAGATTAAAAACAGGTTTAGTTTATTTAAATGATAATTTTGAAGGGGGCGAAACATCATTCCCAAATCTAAATATTAAAATAGTCCCCAAAAAAGGAAAACTTGTATTATGGGATAACATAAAAGATGATGGTTCTTTAGATTATGATAGTATCCATGCTGGTTTACCTGTAACAAATGGTTTTAAATATATTGCGGTTATTTGGATTAGAGAAAATACATTTATTTAATAATATAAAATAAAAAAAATGAAAAATTATTTAGAAATAGAAGAATGGATTAAAAAAGTTATTAATTCTTGTAAAACTCAAGAACAAATAATTACTGCAAATAAATTAATTAATATTTTTGGCGATCAGTTAAAAAACAAAAATATTGTGGAATATTGGAGGGAACATCAACATAGTATTATTATTCCGCTTGAGGTTTATTTAAACAATAAAAAAAAAGAAATCCTTTAAATAAGAATAAAATGGAAGAAATGTATAATCAATTAATAGTTGGAATCTATTATTATATTGATGATGAGGGTAAAAAATTTTTTGATATAGAAAAAATGCGTTCTGACTTTGAAAATAAGATCAATGAATTACTTAAAACGGAATAAAATAAAAAAAGATACAGATTACCCACAATTCATATAGATTTGAAATTCTATATGAGTACAGTACAAGAGTTCTTTGACATAAAAATAAATAAAATTTAGAAAACATGGTAGAAATAACATCATATGTTTTAGGTATGCTTACGATTGCAGCAATATTATTAATAACTGCTTTAGTTTTAGGTATAGTTAAGATAAACAAATTAGATAAACAAACAATAACAATTAAAAAAATGATTGACGACGTATATCAATCAATTGATCACGAAAGAAGACATACTGAAGAATTACTTCAATCTACTCATCGTGATATTAATGTGGTTGAACAAACAATAATGAATCGAGTTAGACATGTGGATGAAAATCATCACAAAATAGAAGATCAAATTCATAGAGAAATTGATCAAACAAAATCATACATTGATTCAAGAATTGATAAAGTAGTGTTACAGGGTTCCATTATAGGAAAAAAAGAAATATTTAAATAATAAACTAATCCGTTAAAAACTCTTGTACTTTTATTTTAAATTTTAAATTATTTTTCTTATATTTGTAACATGAAAAAAATAATAACATTTATTAGTGATACACATTCCAAACACCATCATTGTGAAAATGATTTACCAGGTGGTAATATACTAATACACTCTGGAGATTTTATGAACGGTGGATACTCTAAAATAGAGGTAATTGAATTCCTTGATTGGTTTAGATCAATAAAAGGATACGATAAGAAAATTTTTATTGCAGGAAATCACGACCGCATTTTAGAAAATGATCCTACTTGGAGTTTAGTAACCATCAAAGATTATACAAATCTAATTTATCTTCAAGACGAAGGTTATTCTATTTATGACATAGATAATGATTCGTCAGTTAAATTATATGGATCACCTTGGCAACCAGAGTTCTTTAATTGGGCTTTTAATTTACCTCGAAATGGAGAAGTAATGAAAGCAAAGTGGGATGATATACCTGACGATACAGACATACTGATAACACACGGACCACCATTTGGGTATTTAGATATTCCAGGAGGACAAGATGTAAGAGTAGGTTGTGAAATGTTACGTCATAGAGTAGATGAAATCAAACCAAAGATTCATGTATTTGGACACATACATGGAAGTTCAGGATATTATTATAATGGACACACACACTTTATTAATGCTTCAGTATTAGATGAGAGATATAATTACACTAACTTACCTGTTAACGTTGAATGGGATTCAATAACAAATGAAATAAAATGGTTATGATTAAATTTGATAAATTAAAAATTTTTTCGTACATTTGCAAAATAAAACAATGATTATGAGTAAATTTGACTACAAAGACAATCGGTCTATAGTAACAAAGGTAAAATCTTTTACCCAAAGTCTGATATTTTGGAGAGGACGTAAAAAAGGTATTATACACACTCGTAACATCAACTTGGATGACTTACGGTATATCTTTTTTCCAAATAAACTAGAAAAGTGGGGATATCTTGGAATAACTTTCTATAAAGAAGACAGCGTCTACTACAAAGCTCTTTATCCACTGGTGTTGGCAATGGACTATGAATCAAAACCAAAATGGTGCCCAAGATGGCTTCTACGGTTCTTACATGTATTTGGTAGTGACCGATCAATTGTTAGAGTTCGTAATTGGACCCTACACAATCTACATAAAAAATTAACTAAAGGTATTGCTTTTATTGATTGGAAAACTAAATGGGAATCTTATGACCTCCGTATTTCTATACACGCACCAGAACACATCCAAAACTTGGCTGATGATATTGAACGTGGATTTTACAACAGAGGTAGGCAAAACGAATTAGTTGAACAGATTAAAGCGATAGATCCAACCGCCGGAATTATTTGGGGTAGTGTCAAAAGATTAGAAGAACAATTAAATGAATTAGAAAACAATCAAGATTAAACAAACTAAAATAAAATGAATAAAAGATTAAGTAAACAAGAAAAAAAAGAAAAGTCAGTCATTGATTTAGTTAATATGATGTTTGAAATTGCTGGTCATACGGTAACCTTTGAGGACATTAAAGATCGTAAAGACAATTGGTTTCAGGAGTGGACTATGACTACTGAACAAAATGATCAATGGAAGTTATGGGGTAAAAAATACCTAATAAAAAACCTACGAATGAACGCAAAAATAGCTGAAAGAGAAATGATGTGGGTATCACTACAATGGGGTTTAAAATTAAGTGATTATAACATATAATATAATTAAAATGAGTAAGATTAAACAAACTAAAATACCAATGACATTAACCGAAGATGGTATATTAAAAATTGCTGTTGATCAGGGAGTAATTGAAAACGAATTCAATTGGAAAATGATTCGTGAACATGATGGTTTAACTAACCAATCTAAAGAAGTAAGGTGGTTGGAATGGAATGAGGAAGGTAGGTTTAAAGCAAGACATGATAAACCATCTGTTGGTCTTTCACTACTTATGTCACCATTTAACCAATTCTTTACTTGGCAAACAACTCCAATAACAGAAATTGTGGAGGAGAAAGATGACTATATTAAATTTAAGACAAAAAATAGTAATTACGAGTTATGGAAACTAAAAAAATAATATGAAACTAGAAGTATTTACAGAAATCCTAAATAAACTTAGGAAACAATCAGACAAAGAACATGCCTTGTATCAATTAGATGTAGACGTTATTAATTTCTCAGATGATTATACCTCAATAATAAATATTTTATTAGAGGTTTACTATGGTAAAGAGGGAGCAGATTGGATTAGTTGGTATATGTGGGAAAGAGACCCTGTTGGAACAATTGACCAAGCAACTACTAATGACGGAAAACCTATTTGTTTTGATGTTAAGTCATTATGGGAAGAGGTAGAACAATGTAGATTGGACAATAAGACAGAGTATGATCTACCTAAAAAAATGTCAGATGAGGAGAGATTAGAAATATTAAACATGATAAAAAATAATTTATGAAAACTTTATTAACTTTATTATTTATACTTCCTTTTTTTATGTTTTCACAAAAGTCAGTTATTGGAAAAACATATAATCTAAACGGTTTAGAAATTGCTCAGTTTGATTTTTTAGAACCAATGACTTATGATGTTGCAGTAAAAGAATGTTTAAAATTAGGTAGTGGATGGAGATTACCAACAAAAGAAGAAATGGAAGAAATCTACAAAAATAAAAATATTTTAGGTGGTTTTGTTTCCCCAATATATGTGGAAGACAACTCTGAGTTTTATATCGATAATAATGTTTATTATTGGAGCGGTAGTTCTTACGGATCCGATTATGTTTGGGTTATAGGGTTTACACATAAATTTGTTGGGGTAACATTAAAAACAGGTTATCTTTACGCTAGAGCGGTTAAAAAATAAAAAATATAGAAATAAAATAAATTATGAAAAACTTATTAACCATCATTATTAGTACATCAATTCTTATTGGAATATTTGCGGCAATTATTAATAATAGAGCAAATACCAAATTTAATAGAGTAATAAAAGATAAAGAAAGAATAATTGACAGTCTTAAAAAAAACCCCCATGTAGACACTCTATGGTTATCATTACCTGAAGACTCCATCAAGGTTCAAATAGGAAAACAATTAAAAAAAATTCAATCTCAAAGGGATAAAAATAAAGCGTTGAAAGAATATATTATTTTTTTAGAAAATGAAAACCAATTTTTAGGTAGTGTTCTTGCAGAGAAAGAATTAGAAGATGGTATCGAATAACAAATAAATTACTAAAAACATAAAAAATGAAAAAAAGAACACTTAACGAAATAAGACAAGAAAAAGAATTTGGTTACAAACCACCGGTAGATAAAAAAACAAAATTAGAAAAAAAGTTTGAGATTAAAATTACCATTACAGATGGAGAAAAAAAAATAAAATCAAAAATTAATGTCTCCGATTATAAAACAGCAAAAGAATTACATGTTAGTCTGGTTGATGAAACTGTAGTTGCTTTGTTGGAGGAATTTGAAAATAAAAAAAATATAGAATTGAATTAAAATATTATGAGTGAAAACACAACACCTTACATAGGGTCGGATGGAGATTTTTATATGGATGACGACGAAATGAAATTATGGGACAACACATTAATAGACGGACTTAAAGATATTGAAATAGGAGAAGTAATTAACAAAGTTAGAAATTACTACAATACTTCTTGTGATATTGATGGAAGACCCCCATCTAAAATAGAATTCAACGAATTTCTTGATTTATTAGAAAAAAATTTATAACTTTGTAATATGGGAAAAATAACAATAGAATTTGATTCGGTAGAAGAATCACAAGATGCAAGAGTGGCACTTGATGCTATGAAGTGGAAGATGGCAATGTGGGATCTTGACCAAAATTTAAGAGCAACAATCAAACACGGAATCAAGTTTTATTCCAATGAAGAAGCATCAAGTGAGGAAATAGATATTTGTCAAAAAATGAGAGATGAAATCAGAGAGACTCTTGAAGGTTATAGTTTAAATTTAAACGATTAAAAAGACAAATGAAAAAGTTATTTAGATA
>Ga0307377_10003309_pt1 | contig 18301 bp, 19 predicted proteins | sample TR3MG_FD_202535 | JGI IMG/M metagenome (GOLD analysis project Ga0307377, IMG submission 202535) | Soil microbial communities from Risofladan, Vaasa, Finland - TR-3 | ecosystem: Environmental > Terrestrial > Soil > Coastal area > Acid sulfate soil | place: Finland: Risofladan, Vaasa | collected... | reverse complement strand
TCGAGTAGGCCGTGCGGATGTGCGAGACGGGTTTTCCGTCCTCGCAGACGACGAGCGCGTCACGGCGGGCAAGCGGGCGCTTGAGCTGCGAGACCATGTAGGCTCTCGGGTAGTGATCGTCGAGCCTGAAGATGGCGCCGACCAGCTCCGCCAGGTCTTCGATCTCGTTCGGCTCGACTGGGCGCGGTTCTGCCACGTGTCTCCTCCTGCTTGAGAGCGTCCGGCCCCCATCCTCCGGACATCCCTCGCTTCGCCGATCTCCCCCCAAGCTCCTCGCCTCGCAGGGATGCCGACACTCTGAGGGGAATTCTGAACTGTGCCGCCGCCGTGGAGTTTCGGCGGCCGGCACTTCCATCATGACAGAGGTCGCCCCCGACAGCGCGAACACGCCTCAGGTGGTAGAACTCTCGGCCGCCCGCCTGGGCGCGGCCGCTATCGTCCTCGCCACCATCGTCAACGTTCTCTGGGGCACGAATCCCGTCGCCCTCAAGCTCGCCCTGCGCGGGCTGCCGCCCATCGGGGCGGCCGGCATTCGCTTCGCCATCGCCGCAATCGGGGTCGCCATCTGGTTGCGCGCCACGGGCGTCGACCTCCGCCCCCGCCGCGGCGAGATTCCCTGGCTCTTCGCCGCCGGCGCCATGTTCGCCGCCCAGATCGCCACCTTCACCCTCGGCGTCTACTGGGGAACCGCCAGCCACTCCAGCGTCATCGTCAACACGTATCCCTTCTTCGTCGTCGCCCTCGCTCACTTCCTCATCCCCGGCGACCGCGCCACCTTCGGCAAGGCGGCCGCCCTCGTCGCCGCCTTCTCCGGGATCGCCGTCCTCTTCGCCGGCGACTGGGGCGCCTGGCGCGGCACGAATCTTCTCGGCGACCTCATCCAGCTCGCCAGCGCCATCATCCTCGGAGCCCAGGTCGTCGTCACCAAGCACGCCGTCGCCCGCGTCCATCCCGGGCGCGTCGTCCTCTACCAGATGTTCACCGGGGGCGCCGCCTTCGTGCTCTTCAGCTTCGCCTTCGAAGGTCTCGCCCAGGCCCGCCCGGACGCCCTCAGCATCGGCGCCGTCGTCTACCAGGGCATCTTCATCGGCGCCCTCTGCTTCAGCGTCTGGACCTGGCTCATCCGGCGTTACTCCGCCAGCCTCGTCGCCATCTTCGGCTTCATTTCACCGGTCGTGGGGGTCATCCTCAGCGCCCTGGTCCTCGGCGAGCCGCTCACCCCGGCGCTTCTCGCCAGCGCCGGCCTCGTCGCCATCGGTATCGTGCTGGCCAATGTGTGGTAGGATTGTGCGGAACGATCCAAACGGCCGCGTCTGAGGAGGGAACTCGATGGACATCTACACCATCATGCGCACCCGGCGCAGCGTCCGCCACTATCGCCCCGATGCCATTCCCCAGGAGGTGCTCGACCGCGTGCTGGAGGCCGCGCGCATCGCCCCCTCCGGCAGCAATCGCCAGCCCACCCGGCTCATCGTCGTCACGGATCCCAAGATCAAAGAGCGGCTCGTCCCGCTCTGCCACGATCAGGTCTTCATCGCCACCGCCCCCGTCGTGGTCTGCGCCGCCGGGAGAGACATTAAGTACAACCGCGGCGAGTGGATGGGCGATTACGCCATGATCGTCGATGTCTCCATCGCCGTCGACCACCTCACTCTCGCCGCCCGCGCTGAAGGCCTCGGCACGTGCTGGATCGGGTCTTTCAGCAACGCCAAGCTCAAGGGATTCTTCAAGCTCCCCGATGACGTCAACGTCGTCGCCCTCACCCCCCTCGGCTATCCCGAGGGCGACCCCTTCACCGACCCTGAGGGCCGTATTCCGATGGAGGAGTTCGTCATGTGGGAGGCGTGGAAATGACGCGGCCGGGAGATTCGGACCCGGCCTACGACCTGCTCGTCTACGGCGCCTCCCCCGCCGGGCTCGGCGCGGCGATAGCCGCCGCGCGGCAGGGGCTGAGCGTGCTCGTCGCCGAGCCGCTCGGGCAGATCGGCGGGATGGTCACCGGCGGCCTCTCCCGAACGGACCTCGGCCGCCCCGAGACCGTCGGCGGCCTCTTCCGCGAGTTCATGGACCGCGTGGTCGGGTACTACGAACAGCACTACGGCCCCGGCTCCCAACAGGCGAAAGATTGCCTCGAAGGCCAGCGCTTCGGGCCGCTCGTCGCCCTCGATATCATCACCGAAATGGTCCAGGAAGCCGGCGTCGAGTTCTGCCTCAGGCGCGCCCTGTCCACGGTCGAGGTGGGAGAGGATCGCATCGAGCAGGTCACCCTTTCCGGCCCTGATAGCATCGCCCGCACCTCCGCCTCCTTCTTCGTCGATGCCAGCTATGAGGGCGATCTCCTCGCCGCCGCCGGCTGCGACTACCGCACCGGCCGCGAGCCCCGCAGCGAGTACGAGGAAGAGTACGCCGGCCACCTCTTCTGGGACCCCGGCAAGGGCCGCGTCACGGACCACGGCACCGGGGAAGGCGACCACCGCATCCAGGCCTACTGCTTTCGCCTGACCGTCACACGCGACCCCGCCAACCGCCTCCCCATCGAGCGCCCCACCGACTACGACCCCTCCCGCTACGATCTCCTGAAGCAATACCTCGCGGCCGCCCCCCGCCGCCTCAAAGACGTCCTCCTTCTCGGCCCGCTCCCCAACCGCAAGTGGGATGTCAATAACTGGGGCTTCTGCTGGCAGTCCATGGACTTCATCGAGGCCAACGACGACTACCCCGAGGGTTCCTGGGAGCAGCGCCGCGGGATCGCCGAGCGGCACCGCGGCTACCAGTGGGGGCTGCTCTACTTCCTCCAGAACGACCGGTCAGTGCCAGCCGACTTGAGAGAGGAGGTGAGCGCCTTCGGCCTCTGCAGAGACGAGTTCGCCTGCCGCGGCGGCTGGCCCGAGCAACTCTACGTCCGCGAGGCGCGCCGGCTGGTCGGGGAGCACGTCTTCACCGAGCACGACGCCCGCCGCGACCGCCGCAAGCCCGACTCCGTCGCCGTCGGCAGCTTCCCCATCGACTCCCACGCCACCCAGTGGTATGAGATCGGCCAGCCCACGCCCGCGCCCGAGGGCTTCTTCATGTGCTCGGCCCGGCCCTACGAAATCCCCTACCGGGCGCTCCTGCCGAAGTCGCCGCGCAACCTCCTCGTTCCGGTCTGCATGAGCGCCACCCATGCCGGCTACGGCACCCTCCGCATGGAGCCCGTCATGATGAACCTCGGCCTGGCCTGCGGCCTCGCCGCGGTTCAGGCGAAAGAGGACAGGGGCGACTTCCGAACCCTCGACGCGAAGAAGCTCCAGCATTCGCTGGAGCGATCGGGCCAGATCGTCCACGCGCCGGAGCGCTAGCTGTAGGGCGGGCACGCCTGTGCCCGCCGCTTCATTCACGCGTCCACAAGCTTCTTACTAATCGCATACCGCGCCGCCTGAAGCCGGCTCCCCACACCCAGCTTCTCCAGCAGGTGCGCCACATGCGTCTTCACCGTCTGCTCGCTGATGGTCAGGTGGTCGGCAATCTCCGCGTTGCGCAGCCCCTGCGCCACGAGACAGAGCACCTCGAGCTGTCGCGGCGTCAGGTCGACGTCAGCCGTGGCGCCGGCCTCGCTCACCTCCGGGCCGTTGGCGAACTCCGAATAGAGCTGCTGCATCAGCTCCGGCTGGATCCACGTGCTGCCATGCATCACCGACCTCAGCGCCTCCACGATCTGCGCCGGCGGCAAGGTCTTCAGCATGTACCCGTTCGCCCCCGCGCTCGCCGCGAGCGCCAGGTTCTTCGGGTCTGGGTAGTTCGCAAGCACGACGATCCGGCAATCCGGCCGCTTCTCCCGCAGCTGTCCGAGCGCCTCGTCCACCCGGGCGTCGCCGAGGAAACCGTCCATCAATATCAGATCCGGCCTTTCCCGTTCGACCAGAGAAACGCCCGCCGCCACCGATTCCGCCTCCCCCACCACCCGGATCTCGGGCATCGCCTCCGTCAGATAGAGACGCAGGCCCATTCGGAACACGAGCTGATCGTCGATAATGGTCGCTCTGACCGACTGAGCGCCGCCGCTGCGGCTCTTCGCCGCCTTCCGTTCCTTGCTCATCGCCGCCTTCCACGCTCACGCAGGAAGTCTGCTTCCGTTCCCGGCTCGGAGCATCGCTCCCCCTCCCCCGAACCATCGCCACCTAATCTTTCCACGTTTCACCCGCAATACGTAGTATCTTCGGGGCATGGACTGTCACTCTCTTAGGCGATTGCGAGGCGCCTCCGGGGGCTGTACCCTAGAAACACGGGGCCGAACTGGAACACATTCTCTAGAGGTGAATGCGGAACCATGCTCGGAAACGCCACGGGCGGCCTTGTCGCCTACTACATCGGGATCGCCATCGTCGCACTGCCCGGTCTCATCGGGGTCATCCTCATCGGGCGGCTCCACCGCGCCGCTCTCAAGGACTGCCTGAAGCTCAGGAATGAGGTCTCACACGCCGAGGAAGCGACGGGGCATATCCGCTGTCTCCTCTCCGACATCATGGCCACCATGAACTTGAGCCTCGCCCTCTGCGCGGCAAAGCCCGATGCAGGGCGCGAGAAAGAGCTCGAGGAGATCCGACTCGCGGCGGAAGAGGCGATCAAGGCCCACCGTCAGCCTATCGAGGCCTAGGCCCTCCCGCCGGGCGCGGGGAAGAGCAGCGAGCACGTCACCTCCGTGCCCGCGGGCAGCGCGTGTCCCGCCCGGTCCAGCGCCGCCGTCACCCGCGCCGGCAGCTTCTGCTCCACGATCGCGTGCCGGCCGGGGATGGCATTCACCCGCACCCTGAGCACTCGCGAGTATGTCGGCAGCGTTTCCACCGATCCCACCGACGGCTTCTCGACGAACACGCGGAACTCCCGCTCGAAGTCCTTGAGCACCCCCTCCGCGAAGGCCGCCGGGTCGGCCGGCGCCTCCGGCTGCAGGGGGATGTTCACGACGTAGGCGACGTAGTCCTCAGTGTAGTTGTTCGCCGTCGAGATGCCGCCGTTCGAGAAGTAGCGGAGCTGCCCGTTCGGGTCCCGCAGCTTCGTCGCCCGCAGCCCCACCTCTTCCACCCGCCCCAGCACGCCGTTGATCTCCACCAGATCTCCCACCGCGTACTGCCCCTCCATGATGATGAAGAACCCCGACACCACATCCCGCACCAGGTTCTGCGCGCCGAACCCGACCGCCAGGCCCACCACGCCGGCCCCCGCCAGGATCGGCGTCGGGTCCAGCCCCACCCGCTGCAAGATCATCATGCCGGCGAAGAAGATGATGACGTACTTGAGGACGCTCCCGATCAGCAGCACCAGCGTGGTCACCCGCTGCCGGTGCGCCTCCTCCTCGATACGCTTGCTCGCCGTCGCCACCCCCGTTCCGATCAGCCGCCGCAGCACCACGTAGAGGACCCACGAAATGGCGATGATCAGGACGACCTGCGTCCCCTGCCTCACCACCTTCTCCACGCTGACCATGTCCTTCAGCACATCGATCCACTGCATTCCCTGCTCTCCTCAGCTCGCCGTCTCCGGGCGCTACTCCGGCCGCTCGTCCTTGCGGGCGCGGACGTCCTCGATCATCTTCTCATGGTACGGCCGCAGGAACTCCGGCTGCTCCGCGCTCGCCCGCGCGTATCGCCTGTCGGCGGCCTCCATGTCCAGCCGCGCCGTGATGACACACTCGCTGTTCCAGTCGGCCTCGGCCAGCGACAGCCCCGTCGGGTGCTTGATGAACGACCCGCCCGAGGACGACTGCTTCCCCCCATGATCCTGCCCCACGGTGTTCGCGCAGCAGTGGAAGATCGAGGCGTTCGGCCCCGCCGGCTGCGTCGCCCTCCCCGCCGCCCGCTTCCACCACAGCGCCTCGATGGTCTCCGTCGAGGAGGATAGCTGAAACAGAATCTGCGCCCCCGCCATCGCCGGCAGCCGATAGAGCTCCGGGTGCCGACCGTCCCGGCAGATCACCATCGTCGCCGGAAAGCCCTTCACCTCGAACAGCGCCAGCTTGTTCCCCGGCCGGCAGTGCTTCCGCTCGTCCTGCCCCGCCATCTGGATCTTGGCATACTCGTAGGCGATCTCGCCCCCCGGGTCGATCACGTGCGCCAGGTTGAGCAGCTTCTCCTGCGTGCCCCGCCGCTGGATGGTCCCGCAGATGACGTAGAGCCCGGCCGTGCGCGCCGCCTCCCGCACCTGCGCCAGCGCCCGCTCCACCTCCGCCGGCTCCAGCCCCACCACGTATGGGAAGTCGTACCCCGTCAGGTTCGCCTCGGGGAAGAGGATGACATCGCTCCCCTCGGCCGCCGCGACCTCGATATGCTCCAGCGTCCGCCGAACATTCCGCTCGACGCTCTGCGCCCAGTGCTGCTGCGACACCGACACCTGCAGGACGTTCGCTCCCTTCATCGCTCGACCCTCCTCCCCCATCACTCCCCGCCCGCGGCCATGAACGCCAGCCGCGCCGCCCCCAGCAGCCCCATCCTGTCGCCCAACGGCGACACCTCTATCCGCAGGCCCGCCTGGAAATCGGGGAAGGTCCGCTCCCTCACCACCGAGCGGATCATCCCCAGGAAGTGCCGCGCCGCCTCCGCCATTCCCCCGGCCACGACCACCATCTCCGGGTTGAACGCATGCACGATGCCGCCCACCGCCGCCCCGAGGCAATGCCCCACCTCGGCGAAGGTCGCCTTCGCCAGCTCGTCGCCCGCCTCCGCCGCCTCGAAGACCCCCTCCGCCGTGATCTCTGTTTCGGCCTCCCGCCCCGCCTCGATCAGCTTCCGCCGGTACCGCTCCACCGTCGCCCCGGCCGAGGCGTACAGCTCGATACATCCGCGGCTCCCGCAGACGCAGTGCGGCCCATCGTGGTCGATGGAGATGTGCCCCAGCTCGCCCGCGTTCTCCGAGAACCCATGCAGCAGCCGTCCCTCGGCGATGACGCCCCCTCCGATGCCGGTGCCCAGGGTCAGCACGACCACGTTGTCGCTCCCCTTCCCCGCGCCGAGCCACTGCTCCGACAGCGCCGCCGCGTTGGCGTCGTTGTCGAGGAAGGCGGGCTTGCCGAGCCGCTGCGAGAGCGCGGCGCAGATGGGGAACCCCCGCCAGTTCGGCAGGTTCGGCAGCGGGTTCGTGAGCACACCAGCCTTCGCGCTCAGCGGCCCCGGCGCCCCGATCCCCACCGCGCGTATCGATCTCTCATCCACCCCCTCCCGCTCCCCAATCGCCCGCAAGGCGGCCGCCACCTCCTCCGCCCAGCTCTCCCCGCTCCGCTCCGGCCTGGTGGGAAGCGACTCCTCCCCAATCACCTCGCCCCCCGCCGCGACGATCCCCAGCTTCGTGTTCGTGCCTCCGAGGTCGATCGCCCAGACGAGGCCCGAACCGGAATCCGTTCTCTCGCCGCTCATGTCACAGCCTCCACCTGGTCTTGCGCCCGCCATCCATGTCGCCGTTCGCCTGCCCTCATTCCGTTGACACTCTCGCGAGGGCCGTGCTATACTGGCTCGAATCGCTTCGGATCAAGCTCCAGGGCGTCCTGCGCCCGCCCAGGAAGGTCGTCAACATGCCAGGCAAGAAAATCATGGCGGTCGATGACGAGCGCCACATCGTTCGCCTCATCCAGGTCAACCTCGAGCGTGCCGGCTTTCAGGTCGTCACCGCCTTCGACGGTGGCGATGCGCTGAAGAAGGTCCAAGCCGAGAAGCCCGCCCTCATCGTCCTCGACGTCATGATGCCCAAGATGGACGGCTTCGAGGTCCTCAAGCGCCTTCAGGCCGATCCCGAGACCCGGGGAATCCCGATCATCATGCTGACCGCCAAAGCCCAGGACGCCGACGTCTTTCGCGGCTGGGCCTCCGGCGTCAGCGCCTACCTGACAAAGCCTTTCAACCCCCTGGAACTCATCACCTTCGTCAAGCGCATTCTCAGCGGCTTCGACCAGTACGACGACGGCGAGAAAGTGTGGGACGTCTGACCAGCCGGCGGCATACCATGGGGCCAACGGATCCAATGGACGAGACCTCTGAAGAGCGCCAACTCTGGGTGTGGATCGGAATCGCCGCCGGGCTCACGCTCGGCGCTGCCGCCACTGTCTATCTCCTGCGCCACAACGATGCCGCTCACCGGATGGACCGCCTGCTCCGCCGCTGCGAGGGCCGCATCCACAACATCGAAAGCTCCCTTTCAGACCTCGAATCCTCCCTCGCCCCCTCCCAGACCTGACGCCCTTTCCGCACCATTCCCATCGCCGGCAAGCCGCCTCGCTCCAATGGGGCTCGCCCACTCGCTGTGAGATGAGACATGACCAGTCTGTCCGGCCTGACCGACTCCTTCGGTCGCCGCATCGACTATCTCAGAATATCGGTGACGGAGCGGTGTGACCTGCGCTGCGCCTACTGCCACCCGCAGCCGCGCCCCTCGTCAGAGCGGCCGGATCTTCTCCCCCCGACCGACATCGCCGCCATCGCGGAGGCCGCCCTCCAGCTCGGCCTCCGCAGAATCCGGCTCACCGGGGGCGAGCCCCTCCTCCGGGCCGACCTCGAAGACATCCTCTCCCGCCTCCGCGCTCTGCCCGGCATCGAGGACCTCGCCCTCACGACCAACGGCCAGACCCTCGCCGCCCGCGCCGCCGGCCTCGCCGCCGCCGGCCTCATGCGGGTGAACGTCAGCCTCGACTCCCTCGACCCCGAGGTCTACGCGGCCATTACAGGCGGCGGCGACGTCTCCGCCGTCCTCCGCGGACTCGACGCCTCCCTCGCCGCCGGCCTCGCCCCGGTGAAGGTGAACGTCGTCCTCACCTCGCCCCGCTCCCTCGACCGCGCCGACCTTCCGGGCTTCGCCGACCTGATCCGCCGACACCCCATTCACGTGCGCTTCATCGAGGCCATGCCCACCTGCTCCCACGCCGCCTATCTCCCCGCGGAGCGCCTCCTCGATCGGTTCTCCCAGATCGGCCGACTGCGCCCCGCGCCCGGCCCCGATGGCGGCGGCCCCGCCCGCTACTACGGGCTCGACGGCTCTCAGGGAACGATCGGGGTCATCGCCCCCATCTCAGACCCCTTCTGCGCCCAGTGCAACCGGCTCCGCGTCACCGCCCGCGCCGACCTGGTCCCATGCCTGTTCAGCCCGGCCGGAGTCTCGCTGCTCCCCGCACTCCACGGCGAGCGCCCCGTCGCCGATATCGCCGATCTCATCCGGCAGGCGGCGGCCGACAAGCCCTGTCGCTACGGCGACGTCGCCGACGCCTCCGGCATCTCCGCCATGCACGTGATAGGCGGGTAGCGCGACCGACTCCATGACAGCCCGCCCGCCGACATCCCAGACCCAATACCCCTACACCCGCTGGAACTTCGCCGTCATCGTCCTCGATGTGACCTTCTTCTTCGCGGGCCTTTCCTTCCTCGATCCGGTCGCCGTTCTTCCCGTTCTCATCCAGAAGCTCAACGGGTCCGAGGTCATCGTCGGCGCCATGGGGGCCATCCAGCGCGCGGGCTGGATCGTCCCCCAGCTCATCGGCGCCAGCTTCGTCCTCCATCGCACCCGCAAGAAGCCCTTCATAGTCATCCCCTGCCTGCTCTCCCGCGCCCTCTTCATCGGGCTCGCACTCGCCTTTTGGTACACGCCCCCGGGCTCGCACATCCAGGCCCTGCTCTTCCTGCTCATCGGCGTCTACGCCCTCTTCTTCTTCGCCGACGGCCTCTGCGGCGTCCCCTGGCACGACATCGTCGCCCGCACCATTCCCCCCAACCTGCGGGGCCGCTTCTTCGGCGCCGCCAACATCGTGGGCGGCCTCTTCGCAGTCGGCGCCGGCGCTATCGTGCGCCGCGTCCTCTCTGACCCGTCGCTCCCCTTCCCCCACAACTACGCCCGCCTCTTCGTCCTCCTGTGCGTCTGCATGGCGATGTCGATGCTGTTCATCTTGCTCATCAAAGAGCCCCCGGGGAAAGCCCTCGAGGAGCCGCAGTCCTTCCTCCGCATCGTTCGCGCGATCCCCGGCACGCTCCGCCGGTACCCCCTGCTTCGGCGCGTCATCATCGCCCAGAACCTCCTCGGGTTCGGCGCTCTCGTCCTTCCCTTCTACGCCGTCTACGGCCACTCGCGCCTCGGCCTCCCCGAGTCCATGGGGGGCGTCTTCATCTGGGCGAGCGTCGCCGGCTCCACCTCGGCCAGCGTCATGTGGGCCTACCTCAACGACCACAGGGGCCCCCTCGCCGTCCTCCGCGGCATCGCGGCGGCGGCCCTGCTCCCGCCCACAGCCGCCATCGCCATCCCCCTGCTCCTTCCCAGGTTCGCTCCCGCCGCCGACCTCGACTACGCCTACTGCGGCGTCTTCTTCCTGAATGGTATCGCCATGAGCGGCGGCTGGATGGGCGTCATCAACTACGTCTTCGAGATCGCCCCCGGCGACATCCGGCCCCTCTTCCTCGGCCTCGCCTCCACCCTCTCCGCGCCCGTCATCCTCATGCCGTTGATCGGCGGCTGGCTGCTGTCCGTCATCACCTACCAGACGCTCTTCGCCATTTCGCTCGCGGGCGGGGTGATCGGCATCTTCTACGTCTACACCCTCGAACGCCCCCACCCGCCGGCCCCCGACGCGGCCGCCGGCCCTGGTCCGGCCCTCCCCGCCTCCCCCACGGGCCGCCCCACCCTTGATTGACAAGCCCCTGCCGATACCGCTATCGTGAGCCATCATGGCTCGAACCGGCGCACGCGAGGAGACCGCCATTCCGCCCAAGGGGACCGCGCTCTACCGCGTCTCGAGTTTCTTCCTCGGCCTCCTCTTTCGCTACTATAACCGCTGGGAGGTGAGCGGCCGCGAGCACATCCCCGACTCCGGCGGCGTCCTGCTCATCGCCAATCACACGAGCTACGCCGACCCCCCCATCGCCGGCCCCGCCTGCCCCCGCCCCGTCAGCTTCATGGCCAAGGCCGAGCTGTTTCGGATCCCGATCTTCTCCGCCCTCATCCGCCGCACCCACGCCTTCCCCGTCCAGCGCGGCGCCGCCGACCAGCACGCGCTGCGCCGCGCGGTGCGGCTTCTCCAGCGCGGCCAGGTGCTGTTGATCTTCCCCGAGGGCAAGCGCAGCGCCGATGGCCGCCTCCAGCCGTTCGAGCCCGGCGCCGCCTTCATCGCCCTCGCCTCCGGGGCCGCCGTCGTCCCCATGGCCATCGACGGCGCCGACCGCCTCCTGCCGCGGGGCAAGCCCATCCTCCTCCCCGGCAAGCTCCGCCTCCGCTTCGGCCCCCCCGTGGACCTCTCCCGCTTTCGCGGCCAGCGCCGCACCCGCGAGATCCTCCAGCAAGCCTGCGACGAGATGCACGCCGCCCTCGCCGACCTCCTCCCGCCGCATCGACTCTAGTCACCACCCGAAGCGAACCGTCCCACACTTGTTGGGCAGGAGCCCCTAGGCCGCCGTGGCGGCCGGGGTGGCGGCCCGAAGGGCTTAGCCACTTGCCTCCTGCCAACGACCGAAGCGAACCGTCCTACGCCTTACCGTTGCGATCCCGCGCAGATTGTCGCGCGGGACCGCGTCACGCCTAGCCCAGACTGTTTGCGCATGTGGAGGCTACCGCACCGCCTCCCTCGGCCTCCCCCCGTATTTGACGAACGCACGGCAGGCGATGTCCTGCCACTCCGGCCGCACCCCGATCGAATCCATGTCCTCGTAGAACCCCGCGATGAACCCCCCGCCGCCCGCTCCCAGCTTCTCCACCATCTCCCGTGCGAAGGCCTCGATCCTCGCCCCATCCCCCGTCGGCAGCACCTGCTGAATATCCACCGGGCACCAGAACGTCACCTTGCCCCCGAACTCCTCCGCCAGTCGGTCCACCCCGAACAGCCCTGGCTGATCCAACTGCAGCACCGTCACCCCGCACTCGATCAGATCGGGCATAATGTCCCAGATATAGCCACACGAGTGCATCCACACCGACACGCCGGCGCGCCGCGCGGCCTCGCACAGCCTTGCATAGCCCGGCTTGAAGACTTCTCGCCACATATTGGGGCTAACTAAGAGCCGCTCCTGCGTCCCCCAGTCCTCCGCGAACATCACCCCATCGGCGCCGACCGCCGCCCAGTTCTCGATGCACCGCTCCAGCAGCGGAACCACTCGATCCGCCAGCCGCCGGACTTCCTCCGGATGCGCGGCCAGGTCTTCGAGGAACACGTCCATCCGGCGCAGATAGCGCATCACGTCGAAGGGGAAATGCACGAGGTTCCCCATCCGGAACCTATCCCGATGCTTCGCGAAGGCCTTCCGCGCGGCCTCATATCGGGCCGGATCGTCCCAGTTCGGAAACTGATAGGTGTCGAGGTCGGACCAGTCCTTCAGCGCCCCCTCCACCACCTGCCCCATCGAGAACTCGTCCACGCGCGCCCACAGGTTCCCCCACTCATCTCGCCATGTCGCCCCCCTCTCCGAGCCGAGAACCTCCGCCGCCTCCCACTCCCGTTCCGCCCGAATGGAGGCCCACACGAAATCATCCGGATACGGCTCCGGCAGCGACATGGCAATCCGCTCCGGATGCCCGAACCGAATCGTCCTCCGCACGATCTCCCGAGATGTCATTCGCCCTCCAACACCCCCGCCTCTCTTAGCAGTTCCTTCACCGCCTGATACGCCGGGCTGTCGTCCGACACGCCCACCAATGCCTCCCCCCGCACGTCCAGCTCCCGCAGCCCCGCATCCTCCGGAATCGCCGCCGCCTCCGGCAAGCCCCGCTGCTCGGCCGCCGCCTGAAGCTCCGGCGGAATTCCGTCCGCCACCCGCGTGAAGGCGAACGCCGTCTTGCCCACCTTCGTACCAAGGTTCTCCACCAGATCGAGCACCCGCTTCACCGTATCCAGACTCCGCACGCTCGGGTCGGAGAGAAGGATGAGCACGTCAACATCCCCCGCCGTCCGCCGGCTCAGATGCTCCAGCCCCGCCTCGCAGTCCACCACCACATAGCGATACTGCTTCCCAAGCTGATCCACGCACGCCCGTAATATCGAGTTGGCGAAGCAGTAGCACCCCGGCCCTTCCGGCCGCCCCATCGCCAGCAGATCGAACCCCTTCGACTCCACCAGCGCCTCTTGAATCCGCAGCTCCAGGAACTGCGCCTTCGCCATCCCCCCCGGCAGCGTCGCCGTCCGGTCCAGCCCCTCCTCCCGCACATCCCCCACCGTATCCGTCGCCTTCAGCCCCAACGCCGTGTCCAGGTTCAAGTTCGGGTCCGCATCCACCGCCAGCACCGCCCCCTTCTCCGCCTCCACCAGCGCCCGCACGATCAACGCGGCCACCGTCGTCTTCCCCACACCCCCCTTCCCCGTTACCGCAATCACCGAAGCCATCGAGACCTCCTGCTCATGGAACCCGCACCCGCGGCCACGTCGTCGTCCTGAGCGCAGCGAAGGATCTTCGCAACGCTGCGCCCCTAACCGCGCGCTACTTTCTTATGAAGGGATTCAGGCGCGTCGAATCACAGGCCGCCGTGCCCTTCTTCGGGACCTTCGGCGCGACGTGCTTCTTCACAAATTGCAGCGCCGCGTCCGCGTCATCGTCCAACAGCACCTGCTGCAGGTCCAGCAGCGCCCGCTCGTCCAGATGAATCGAGATCGTGTTCAAGTGCCCGCTTCCTTTCGCGTACCCCGTATGACCGTATACCCCATTCGCCCTCATCCGGCGTCCCGCCTGTCGCCCCAAGGCGCGCAGAGGGCGGGAGACACGCTCCCGCCCTGCCGGACCGCCGACGGAAATTCCGACGCGGCTACACCACGAGCCCGAACGCCCTCGCTACGTACACCGCCATCTGGTCGCGGGTGACGATGTTCGATGGGTAGTAGTTGCCGTCGTCGTATCCCTTGACAACCCCGTTCGTCACGCACGCCTGAACTGCTGTTCCCGACCAGAACCCCGCCGGAACATCGGGAAACAGCTCCGGCGCGGTCGTCATGTCATCCTCGATGCCAACCCAGCCTCGGGCGCGGGCCACGTAGACGGCCATCTGGCCGCGGTCCACCTGATACAGCGGATGGTAGTATCCGTCATCGTAGCCGGCCACCACGTTCTGCGCGACCGCGTACTCCACGTAGTCCAGCGCCCAGAAGCCCTTTCCCGCATCGGGGAAGGTCGGGGAGTCGGTGAATTCCGGCACGTTGTCATCGCCGCCGGCCATGGCGCGAGCGATGTAGACGGCCATCAGGTCGCGGGTGACAGGGTACTCGGGATGGTAGGTACCATCCTCGTAGCCCGCTACGATCTTCGCTTCGACACAGGCCATGATCTGATAGTAGGCCCAGTGCGGGTCGAGCCCTTCGGTTCCGAATCCCCAGGCGGGAACGTCGGGGAACCTCGTCGTGCGGATGCCATGAAGCGCGATGGGAGACAGACTGTCGGTCTCGCCACAGATGATGTTGTTGACCGTGTCTCGGGAGGTGGTGATGTCCTCCCACACCAACTGGTCCTCATCGTAGTGCAGGATGGCGAGGTCGGCCTCCGCCTCCGGAGGCACCTCCTCATCCGTGTAGGTCATGCAGATGGTCACCGGGCCGGTTACCTCGGCGGTGGTGTTCAGCTCGTAGAAGCTGTAGTCGAAGATGAAGCCGGTGGGCACGTCGGGCGGGTCGTCGTCTCGCATGATGGTGGTCACGCCTTCGCCGATCACATCCGAGAACGTCACCGTCACGTTGTCCACCGTCACCTCGGGATCGTCGGGGAAGGTGTTGGGGCCGTTCCAGCTGTGGTAGAACTCGCAGACGCTGTCGTCCGTGATCTGGCCCAAAGTGTCAGTCGTCAGATCGTAGATCCACAGATCGTTCTGGTATGGGTAGAAAAGCCCAGACGGGTCGAATGGGATCGCCGCGCGGAAGAGTATCCGATCCCCTTTCGGCGACCAGTCGGGATACGAGGGCCCCACCCCCTCTCTCACCCACATCAGTCGGTTCTCGTCGCCCTCAGCCATCAGGTCCCCGTACAGGGCGATGTGCTCGGCGACGTCTGAGTCGCTCAGGAAGCGCTCGAACAGAACCCGCGGGTTCCCCCCGCCTGCATCAGTGAGAAGCAGGCCCCTCCGAAGGCCCCTCTCCCCTGCTTCCGTCACCTCATCGTAGGTCGTTGAGACGATCTGACTTCCATCGGGCGACCAGTCCGCCATGTCTCCTACATTCGGCAGAACCGCCATGTCAGTCCCATCGGTATCGATGGTGATCCCACCCACGTCGAGAAGGGAGCAGAACAGCCGGAAGCCGTTCGCCGACCACGCCGGGCTCCATGTCATGGCGGTCCCCGGCGGCGTAACACGGTGCGCCCCCGTTCCGTCAGTGTTCACCACCCAGATATGCAGCCCGACCTCACACGGAAGGAGGTCACCTGTCGGATCAGCGTGCTGAAACGCGAGCTGACTGCCGTCCGGAGACCAGACCGGCTTGCAGTTGACCTCGCCCACTCCTGCCAGCTCTGTTACGTTGACAGCCTCTGACCCGTCGAGGCGCGCGATCCAAACGTCAGCCGTAGTGGGCGGTGATCCGTCTGCCAGGTAGTAAGCCACTCGTTCCATGTCGGGCGACATCTCAGCATACGGAAAGACAGGGCCGGGGAGGCTCACGTTGTCCGACATCCCCTCGATGAAATACGAGTAGGCGCCCACCGACATCTCGTCGGCGCTCACCAGAATCCTGCCCTCAATCGGCACGGGGGGGTCCGCCGCGAGGCACATGGGGAGATCGGCACAAAGGAGGTAGATGCCACCGAGCACAACCATCCGCAAGCGCGTCATCGATTCGTCCTTTCCCAACGACGTTCGGACCTGGAATGGGATCAGAACGGGAAACTCAGCGGATAGCTGCGACTGGAGGGCCTGATGCTATTCAAATTCCCCGCTCACTTACACAGTCCCTGTTTCCCCGCAAACTCTGCCATACGAGGTATGTTTGCCCGAAAGCCCACCTACCCCCCGGCCAACCCCTCCAGCCTCCCCATCAACCCCTCCACCGCCTGCACGTACGCGCCCGAATCAGGCACCACCTCAGACTCGGCCACAGCCGGATCGGCTGGCAAGACGGCGACGATCTCCAGGCCATTGAGGTAAGGGGTGACCTTCTCCTTCGCCTCTTCGGATCGCGCCTTGTTGAGCACGACCCCCAGCACGTTTAGCCCCAATCCTCTCGCCAGCTTGGCGATCCGCACGGCGGTCCTGGCGCTCGCCGAGGTCGGCTCCACCACGATCAGCAGCGCCCCCACGTGCTGAGCCGTCCCCCGCCCCAGGTGCTCCAAACCCGCCTCCATGTCGAGCACCAATGCGTACTCCTCCAGCCCCACCAGATGCCGCAGCAGCGCCTTCAGCACGGCGCTCTCCGGGCACACGCACCCCGCCCCCGGCTCATCCACCGTTCCCATGACCAGGAGCGAGATCCCATCGTGCTCCACCCCAAACCGCGCCAGAAGATCGTCCACCTTCGGATTGAGGGCGAAGAACGCCCCGCCATCCGCCTTCCCCGCCCGCTCCGAGAGCAGCTCCGTCATCTCCGACAAGGGCGTGATTTGGCTCAGAAGCGCCTCAGACAGCCCCAACGCCCGCCCCAGGCAATTGTTCGGATCAGCATCAACAGCCAGCACTCGCTCCCCCGATCGCGCTAAGTTTTGGCACAAAGCCGCGCTCAGCGTCGTCTTTCCGACCCCACCCTTACCAGCAATCGCGACTTTCACGCGCATTTCCAACCTCTCCTGAAGCTAGGAAGACGCTCTTCCTGCCCTATGACGGCGGGATTGTACACTTATTACGACATATAACGGCGCTATGTGCCCATGCCTCCCACTTGTCGCCCGGGGTCGTTTGGCATTTTGCGCCTTTGGGTATACAGTAAATACGGTACCGTCCGAGGACAGAACCGGACGACCATACAGAATAGAGAACCTGAACTTTGACGATGGACGGTACCGTCCTATCACCGGAGGGACAGGCCGTCACCCCCCCCCTCGCCCCGGCTTGTCCCTCCAACCTTTTGGCCCCTGGCTCTGACCCCCTCAGAGACCGGGCAGGTACCGCCCACACCCCAGACTTCTCGCCGGATCGTAGGCCTCCTTCAGCGCCCGCATCAGGTCCAGGTTCCCGACCTCGTCCCAGACGGGGAAACTCCGCTTCAGGTCCACCGGCCCCGCTTCGAGCATCACATGCCCGCCCGACTCCCTCGCCATCGCGCGTAGACTCGCCAGCTTGCGCTCCGTCTCGGCCCGATCGAATCCCGCCGGCGGGCCCGCGTACACGAACCCATCGCCGGGCCGCGCCAGCGCCCACCATCCCTCCCAGCCCGTCACCATCTCCAGCACATCGAGCGCGCGCGCCGGCGGCACAGCCGCCCGCGCCACCACCGCCTCCGGCCCGGCCGGGTACGGCAGCTCCCGCAGCCCCTGCCACATCGCCACCGCCGCCTCCCCCTCCAGCCGAGCGCACCCCGGGCCCACCATCTGTCGAATATCCCTCTCCTGGCGATCGATTGCCGTCCTGTCTCCCATCAGCCCGACGAACACGACTCGCGTCTCCGGCCCGATCGTCAGCGGAAGCGAGGCCCTCGCCCGCTTCACCCCTGCCTCGTTGGCGACATCCACGGCGGTCACGTCGAGGCGTGACGCGAGCAGCTCCCCCGCCATCGCCCGCGCCCTCTCCGGCGGCAGCGCCGCCGCCAGCACCGCCCTCGCCTCCGGCGCCGGAGCCAGCCGCACCGTCGCCTCGCAGATCGCCCCCAGCGTCCCGTACGATCCGACAAAGAGCTTAGTAAGCTCATAACCGGCAACGTTCTTGACCGTCTTCCCGCCGGTCTTCACCAACGACCCGTCCGCCAGCGCCACCCGCAGCCCGATGGTGAGGTCCCGCGGCGGTCCGTACCGCATCCGCAGCGTCCCCGCCAGATTGGCTGCGACGACTCCCCCGAGCGTCGCCCCATCCCCGCCCGGCGGGTCCAGGGGGAGCATCTGGCCCCGTTCCCCCGCCGCCCGCTGAAGCGCCTCCAGCGTCACCCCCGCCTGCGCCGTGATCGTCAGGTTCTCCGCGTCGTACTCCACGATCCGGTCCAGCCGCGCCAGCGACACCACCAGCCCGACCGCCGTCGGCGGCGCGCCCAGGTGGAGATGCCGCCCCGCACCCCGCAGCAGCACCGAGAAGCCCGCCGCCGCCCGCAGCACCGCCGCCACCTCCTCCGGCGTCCCCGGCGAAACCACCCCCACCGGCTGTTGTCCCTCCAGGCGGTACTCGCCCACCCCCTCCGTCGCCGTCAGCAGGTGCTCCTCCCCGACGATCCCTTCGAGGGCCCTCAGCTTATCGGATAACGCGCCCATCTACGCCTCCGCTCCCG
>Ga0307377_10003308_pt1 | contig 18302 bp, 28 predicted proteins | sample TR3MG_FD_202535 | JGI IMG/M metagenome (GOLD analysis project Ga0307377, IMG submission 202535) | Soil microbial communities from Risofladan, Vaasa, Finland - TR-3 | ecosystem: Environmental > Terrestrial > Soil > Coastal area > Acid sulfate soil | place: Finland: Risofladan, Vaasa | collected... | reverse complement strand
TTCTAACATATATATTATACTATCTATATGCTTATATAGTGATTTTAATAAGTATAGTGATGGAATGTAAGGGGGTTAAGAGGATGGAGAAAGAAAACGAAAAGATTAGAAAAAAGCTAATCAAAACAGGCGGGAGTTCTTATTTAACAATACCTGCAAAATGGTTAAAGAAAGTTGCTGAGCATTTTCACATGAAGATTGTTGAGAAGCTTGACTTGTTTATTTACGACGACTATATCGAGATTCATGTTGTTAAGGAAAAGTAAAAGATGGCAGAGAAGAAAATAGACCCCGAAGAAATGGCCTTGGCAATTTCAAATATTTTTCAGAAATTACATCAATTAGAGGGAGTAATGAATAAGAGATTTGACAAGCTCAAAGCGGCCATTATTGGCTACATCGACTTAGGCTCGGAGATGGCGAAAGGCTCAGTTAGGGAAACTCTTAAAGCGATTTAGATGGAACTTGCACAATTAGAAGCGATGAGAAACCAAGCTGTCCAAAGTGTGATCATGCAAGAGAAGATGGTCGAGCAAGCGAAGGCAAAGGTCGCAAACATCGAGGGAAGAATTGCAGAGCGAAAAGAAATACTTGCGGAAGCTGAAAAAGCAAAGAAGGAAAAAGTAATCGCAGACGTTAATAAGAAAATCGATAAAGCAAAGCCAAAACCAACGAAAGAAGCAACGGATAAAATCGCGAAAGATATTGCGGAGAAAGCCTCGAAGAAAAGTTAGATGGAAACTGAAACATTATTAATTAAGAGTGTTCAAGAACGAGTAGGCAAAGTTTCCGGGAATAGATTTTGGGCTGTAGCGACGGACAAAGGCGAATATACTTGCCATGAGCCGAACGTGTTTGATGATTTGGCTAAAAATCAGGGTAACGTTTGCAAGCTTGAAACGCTTAGGACTGAAAAATATAACAACATCAAAAGGTTTATCGAGGTTGTTGAGGTGAAAGCACAAGAGGTGCAAAAAAACGCTCCGGCAGGCGGAAGCCATAAAGGAGCAAACATCGAAATGCTTGTCAGCTATGCGAAGGATCTTTGTATTGCAGATGAAAAGCTTAGTATGGATATGGCGATTGAGGCCGTGATTGCAGCTTACAAAAAAGCCTCGTCAGAACTTTAGAAAATGTCAACGAAAAAGAAAACACAGCAAGCGCCACCAGTCGAGGAATGGACAGTTCAAGAATGGGAAATTGCTTATGGAGCGAAATGCAAAGAGCTCGAGAAAATGCGAGAAATCATGCGAGCAGCATTAGTTCATCTTACGAAAGCGGTTTAGATGGTGGAACAATATGCTGTTAAAGCAAATAGCACGAAGTATTTTGCTACGCAAGAAGCAGCTCGACGTTATGCGATTAAACTTTTGGAAGCTGGATTGACGTTTTTAAGCATAGACATCAATGATCAATAGATGGCAGAAGATATCGAAAACACGCAAGAGCAAACACTCCAACAGAAAAGCAGCGTGAAGGTTAGCAGAAACTCACGAGGCTATAACTGGGAAGTGAAAGTTTACGACGACGATGTGGATAAGGCTTTAAGGGAAATGATTAGGATTGAAGGTGATTGCGAAAAGAAATACGGAAATAAGCCGGTTGAAGCAGAAAAAGCAAGCTACGCAGGATAAAACAATAAATTTAAATTTAATTAACCCTTTATTTTTTGAGGGTAAAGCAAACGTGGCCCAATGGTTAGGGCGCTGGCCTCATGCGTCAGAGATTGCGGTGTTCGAATCCCGCCGTTTGCATAAATGGAAGAAACTAATTTAGAAAAGCACGATCGGGTTGAGTTTGAGGAATTGATTAGCTCAATTAGATCAGAAAATAAATAAACATGGAAAACGAAAGGTGCCCTTTTTGTCGAGGGCGAAGAACGAGAGAATGTCGGCCCGGAAGTGCTGATTGGCGTTGCCTTAATTGCGAAAAGAACTTTGAGGCAGAGGAGACTCAGAGCCACTTAGTCCTACGATAGAAAATGGTGATGATAATTTGTGCGCTCTTGCCGATGATAGCAGGGATTTTATTTTTATGGGCTACCTATAATTTATTTAGCGAGGATAAAGATTAGATGGCGATTGATTGTTCGAAGTGCCCGGAAGGAGGCGAATGTTGTGGAATCATCCCACTCACGAAGGATCTTATTGAGAATTACAAAGATAAATTCCAAGTCAAGCAGACAGAGATATTAGGAAAAGGATCGGTGAGAGCTGTTGGGACAGAGGATTTTCATTGTGTTTTTATGAATAGAGAAACAAAGCTTTGCGCGATTTACGACGACAGGCCGGAAGTTTGCAGGCTTTTCGGAACTAAGGAAGGCATACAAAAAAAGGGGCTGGGGTTAGCTTGCCCGCATTTCAAGCCAAACGGAAACGATTGGAGCCCGGCGATGAAGGCAAAGATTAAGCATGTGGCCCGGAATAATTTAAGGAAGCTGTTAAAGGGGCCGGATTAGAGCTCCCAAGAATCGGCAGGCTTAGTCACTCTAGGTTTTCCGTCTTTGCAGACTTCTATACCCATCGCGTAATTCTCATATTCAGGCAGCCATAAATCAACCATCTCGACGGCCTGCTCTTTTCCCCAAGCTATAATCCGGGCTCCATTTGCATGAAGATGATGGCACCAAACGTTAAAATTAGCGTAGATAGAATGGCCATGCACTCTCATATTTCGAGTGAATAACATGTCGAGCGCCCAAATTGGCGGATTAATTTTATAGGGGTCAAATCCTTTTAATCCGGAGAAGAACTCTTTTGTCCTCGCTGCAAAGCAATAAACGCCGGAGCAAGAAACCGGGACCGTGCCTTTTGTGTCCGGATCAAGAGAATGTCTTTCAAGTATTTTATTCCGGCCACCGCAAGGGCAAACTCTCATCTTATGAACTCCGAGACGGCATGGAAACCAAGGTATAGCGCTTCGGCTTGTTTCAATCCCGGTAATATAAGCAGCAGCAGGATTTTGTTTAAGATCACGGCAAAGGACCATGAAAGCATCGGCAGGGGCGAGGGTATCATCTTCAAGCTGAAAGAAATAATCGGTGTGAATATGGTTAGGCAGGTCTTTCCACATTTCCCAAATATTAGAAGTTTTAGAATCTGAAAAGGGTTTATCGGGTTTTCCGTCGCTGGTATATTTATGATGGATATAAGATTTGTAGAGGCGGACGGATAAGTAACTATCCTTCAACCCCTCGACAACAGGGATTAATTCCGCCTCTAATTGCTTGTCGTCGGTGTTGTCATACACTATAAGGTGAACTTCATCCCGGGGGATATCCATTTGCTCTAAGGCCTTAAAAAAGATTGGGATAAAGAGTTTTCGGGAGAAGCAACAAACGAGAGTAATGTGATCTTTCTTAGTTTTTGAATTAACATGATTGATCAAATATTTTCCTTCCATTTCAAATTTTCTTAACCCAGTAGCCGTATTCATTTCTTGGCGGGTAATCTTCCTCTTTAGTTATAGTGAATTTTGATTTGAGGATTAGATTTTTCCAAATATAAGGACGGAAACAAGAATAATGATAAAGTTCTTCTTGGCTAACATCTGCATAAGGCATCCAAAAAAGAGCCTCACCTTCGGGTTTGAGAACTCGATGAATCTCTTTAAGAGCAATCATCGGAGCAATTGAATGTTCGAGAACATGAGAGCAATAAACAAAGTCAAATTCTTCCCGGAGAAAAGGCAAAGAATGAATATCGCAGATAACCGGGAAGCCGATTTTTTCCTCTCGAACATGTTTAACCGTCGAGGTAATATCTTTAAAACCATGTTCGGAGAGCCATTTGCTTTCGTGTGCAAAGGCGTCGCCAACAATCAAAACTTTTTTATCTTTATAGAAATCCGGGATTTGAATACGACGCTTAGTGATCTCTTTAATTGCCGGGACCTGAACCGTGGCCCCATTCGGAGCAGTCAAATAAAATTCATCTATGGGGTTACTCGCCATTGCTTGCTTGAAGTTTTAACTTATTATAAATGTATCGCCGAACGCCAATTCGTTTCTGAGTGTGCAGGCCTGCTCGGTTTGTGATGTTGTCGCTATGCTCTCGGCACTCCAAAGCATTTCCCGGGAGATATGCAAACTTGCAGCCGGCCATGATCAACTGGCCCCAAAAATCAACATCCGCAGAGCAATTCCATTTCTGCTCAATAAACGGATCGTAACGAATATTGTTTTTTCTAAGCAATCCGGTGCCTGTGGAAATCCGAAAATAATCTTTTGTTGGAACGAATAAAGTGAGGATTGAGTTTTTAGGATCGTAAGGCCTTTTAAGATTTTGAATGAGAACTTTTTTAATGTCGAAATCGATTAGCATGCCTTTTCTAACATCCGGCTTGAAAGTGGGTTTGAGCTTAACTTCGGGATGTTCTAAAATAAAGGTATTGGAATGAACTAAATCTCCATAAACGAAATCGATTAAGGGATTGGCTTCTAAAAATTCGACATGTCGCTTGATCACTCCGGGAGAAAGGGCATCATCGGAATCGAGAAGCTGGATATATTTGCCATGAGCCTCATTAAGCCCAAAATTACGTGTGGAGCATTGCCCAGTATGTTTAGAGAGAAGAAAGAAGAAAACATCAGGGTAAGGGCTCAGAGCCTCTCTAATAGCGTCAGTAGAGCCATCATCGACCACTATCACCTCAATATTAGGGTAATTTTGAGAAAAAACAGAATTTAAGGCTATTTTTATCATGTGAGCCCTATTCCAAGCCGGAATTATGACACTAACAAGAGGAAATTTCTTTGAGTTTTCGCTCTGCATTTTCAGCCCGGACCCTCCAATTTTCCCGGGAGATTTTTAGTTCGGTGATTTTTTCAAAGGTTTGAGAAAAGGCGGCCTGAATTTTTGGGAGATCCTTAATTAAGATTTGAGAGGAGTTTTCAAAAAGAGAGTATACTTTCTTTAGTTGAATTTCGGCGACCGATTTTTCGAGAGGGTTCATTTCTGCTTTTTCTCCGGGTGTTTTATTTCTTTGATTGGCTTTGCCGGTTGCAGGCGCTTGATCTCTTTTATTTGTTGGGCCCTGACGAACTTGCTCCGGGATGGCGCAATAAGCTTCGCTAATTCTTGCGGAGCTTTTCTAGTTTTATCAAGAAGCCACCACGCTTTTCCTTCATCAAATCTAAGCCGAAGCAGTTTGAGGATTTGAGCCTCGGTTAATCGATTAGGCCAAAAATGCACGGTATGATGGCAGCCGTGACAAAGGCCGCAAGTGATCTCCGGAGAATACGAGAGATGATGAGCTTCGATTTTCTCGACCCAATGCTCGCAGAGAAAACAGCCACCGGGCTTGCCTGATGTGATGAAGCGAATAATATTCGAGTTCTTTCGTGCACCGGGGAAATCTCTCACCATGAAATATTGAGGAGCAAGTTGGTTATAAATGTTTTGAATAGCTTAGCCCGACGATGTGCTGATGCAATCAACCTAAAGGCAAGTCGTATCTCACAAAGATTTAAGCTTTTGCTTTGCAAGCAAAGCAACCATGCCCTCGCGGGAAAAATCCGGTAGGTTTTTCCAGCCCGATTGCAGGAAAAGCATAAAAGCTTTGCTCCTATCTCCGTGATTGCGCGCATCGTCTTTTGAAGCAAGAGTTAGCCTTCTCTTTCTCGTCGGAGCGAAGGCTCTTAATTAAATAAAATGGAGGTAAAAAGATGGATAGTATAAACATACATGGTGTTATTAAGGTTAAAATCGGCAAATGGGAGCCAAATGTCGATAGATATGGGAAAAGATATGGAATTAAACACATCACTATAAATAATAAAGATGGAAATGATACAGAAATCATATTGTTCGAATGAATGTCAGTGGTGGCAGTCGTGGGCTTATCTTGAGCAAAAGAGATTAGCTTATGAAAAAAGTAAGATTGTTTTTACAGAGGTCAATGGGGAGTTGCGCCCTGTTGGCCTTTTTTTTATGCTGTGAGAGATTATTCTTCAAGAACCCACTCGAGAGTCATTATTTTTCTTTTCCGCCGGACTGCTTCTTTTCCGTCTCCACCACTTAAATCAATTTCTAACATAAATCTTTCATCAAAGATTGCTTGGCTAATTTGTTTTTCAGTTTTCATTGTTTATTTTCGCCAGACATTGCCAGCGCCTTCCTGCACGAAACCAGCCAAGAGCAAGACTTCGAGATACTCCAAAGCCGTTCGCTTTGAAACTCCCCAGTCAAACATGATTTTTCCGAGAACTTTATCTTGAGGAGTTTCTTTAGTGGAAATTCGCTTTAAGATTTCAGTGATTCTAAATTTCCTTTCTTCCGAGTTTGTAGTCATGCTAATTTTTCTCCTGCGAGTTTGTCTATTATCCAAATAATCGTTTTCATTTCTCCCTCATAATCTAATAAATTCATTTCTTCTTTCAACAACCGGATGAACTCTTTGACATCATCAAATCTAAAGACTGGGCCAATTTGTTTATTGCTTAATGTTTTATCAACCATAGAATAAGAGAGGAAAAATATCTATTTAAATGTTGTGGTGTGTGTGTGTATACTAAAAAGGATTTATGCAGAAAACCCACGCTAGCTTGCAAAGCTTCCCTTTGCTGTGCTTTTCTGACTAGCGGAGCCACCATTCGACAGCACCCTAAGGGCGAGTCTGGCCAGCTTTTTAGTAAAAGCGCTTATGGGGAAAGGTATACACACACCGCACATATTACATACCGCAGGGTTTAATTTTCTACGGACACTACCAGAGGAAGATCTAATAAAAATCTGCTTTAAGGAATAATAGGCCATCGAGAGGAATCAAGGTTCTTACATGGCTTACTATCACCACTTCACTATTATGATTCCTCACATGAGTTTTCATGTTGATTAATTGAGGTTGATTTTCTTCTTAAAGATTCCGTTCGTTTTGCCATGTGCGAACGGATTTAGAATGTGCGAACCTTTAGAGGGACGTTCGTACACGCCCAAATGTGCGAACGGATTTGGTCCAATAAGTCTCACTTTTGAGGTTTGGAAAGAGGTTTAGGACTAATCGGTATACCGAATAACTCAAGGGGTGGCTTGAAACCCCTTTTCAAGCCGATGTGAGAGTTGAGCAAGACGTGATTTTTTCCGAAGGAAAATTTAATGATTTAATCAATGCTTAATATCGACACAGACTTATCTCCCCAAGCTCGCTCGCTCGTTCCTCGCTCACTCGTGCAGAACAGCAAAGGCCAGCCAAAAGCAGAATCGCCAGCTGAAAAGTGTTGCTACGCTGGAGTTGTGCTATAGGAATTAGGGCTTCGCGTTTGCTCAGCCAAAGCATGCAAGCCAGCAAAACAGCCGGCCAGCTTGCACCACGCAAAAGCGTAAGAAGTTTATTTCTGCCGAAATAAACCGCCTTAACACTTGCCTTTATCCTCGCCAGCTCGAAAATATCAATAATCAGTCGCTGCGCGACCAAGCCCTTCGGGTGATTACTCATATTTTCAGAGGGCTTCGGCGGCAAATGTTAAGCTTCAGCAAGCTGAAGTTCGCTATTCTTAGGCTTTTGGCAAAGCTTAGCTTTGCAAACATGCTTTCAGCAAGATAGGCGAAGCTCAGCTTCGCAAATACAATACAAAAATAGGCGAAGCCCTGCTTCGCATATATTGGCGGCTCGCTCACTCGCCGCCACCCCCCCGGGAAGAAGAAGAAGAAACGCAACTTAGCTTCTTCCTTAATCAATCGAATTTAAACGCTCCCCTATCACCCGCAAATTTACGCGAAAACACCCACAAAAACACCCTTTTTTAAGATTAATTTTCCGCGTGAGTGTGTGGTCGATATAAACCATTGTTTTCAGCAAAGCAAAATCCATCGCGCAAAGCATCGCGTCGAGGGGGAGGCTGTTTTTCTGCACCAGAAAGAGCCTGCAAGCTCACCACCAAACATCTGTGTCCCAGATGCTCGTATGGTCCCACACCCAGCTAAACTCACAGCCCCAGCCAAAAAGCGCGCATGAGACCCTCTGCAAGACATTCACATCCAAACCCCGAGCGTGCCATTTATGATAAATTATCAATCTCTCCAAATCAGTTTTCTTCTTCCAAAACTCCTCAGCATAAGCGATATAGAAATGATGATAGAAAGAAGGGACCCCATCCATAAGCGCCTTAACCTTAGATTCCAATTCGGCAGCAGAGGCGAAATAAGAAGTTTGCTTTTTGACGGCGAGATCTTTTGTATTTTCATAACCAAGAGCAATAACTCCGGCCTGTAACTTGGCCTCATATTTTTCCTTTCTTCCCATAAGAAAACTAAGATAACTCAAATTAATAAACTTTCTATTGACAAAAAAGAGAATTAGAAAGGGACGACCCCCCCCTGCACCCCACGGCCATCCCAAGCAAAAATTTAAGTATATCAAAAACTTAGAATCAATATGAGTGGCCGGATAGAGAAATTTAAAAAAAAGCTTGATGGAGGAATCCGGGGAAAGCTATTTGACGCGCAAAAAGACCGGATGGTTGCGAATGAAACGCAGCCGACAAAAGACCTCGTCGAAATCGAACTGCAAGTAAAAGAAATCTGTGACGGAGAGCCAACAATACTTTTACCCTACTACATAATTTTTGGAAAAGAGATCTACAAAAAAGCAAACAACCATAAAGGGGAAGCACTTTATAATGAGATAATGATTTTAGAGGATAAGTGGGAAGCGCGAGGCCTCACACCCAATCTTTTGGAAATCATTAAAAACATTTGGGGTGTATGGATCCCATTCAGGCTCGATATTTCGGAGCTCGATGGCCCTCACCTACTAAGCTAAAAGAAGAAATGGCAGCAACGATAAATCTAAAACACGGAACGACAAAAGCAGCCGGGCAGAGAGTATTCGCCGTCGCTGACTGGAACGCCGACCATCAGATAACCAACGACCTAAATATCTCACCTTATAATTTTACAACAACAGGAACAGGAAGATTTGATGGTGGAATAGGAATTAATGCAGACCCCTCAGCATTATATTTTCTATATGGTGGGAATGATGAAACTATTGCAAGAGCAAGATTATTTAATGATAAATCTGAACATACAGATAATGAACTTAGATTAGATTTTGCTTTAGAAACTACTACACAACAAAGAAATGCTGTAACTTTTATTTCAAGTTTTTCAGGAATTACAGATGCTACAAGAACAAGTGATTTTATTATAAGAAGTTTTAATAGTGGAAGTGCTATTGATTTATATTCAAGTGTGGGTAATGCTTTAACTCTTGGAGTTACAGGTGGGACTATATCCTCTCCGTCTTCAATTACAAGCACATCATATATTAGAGCAGGTGAATTTAGAACAGGAGATACTGAACTTGATGACGGGTTTATTAATGCAGGTGATGAATTTTCTATTTATACAAATAATGGAAGTTTGGCTTTGACTTTAAGTGATAGTCAAGATGCAACTTTTGAGGGAGATGTTGAGATTAAAGGAGATACCTTTTGGGTTGGAGATGGAAGTGGATTGCCTTATGGATGTCTTACTGGACTTGATGAGACTGTGACTTGCACAGACCAAAATACATGGTATCAAGTCACCTTTGATGCAATAAAAGCCTCTAACAATACAACTCCCTCGACGGCAAATAATGATATTGTGATTGAGGTAACGGGAGATTATAAAATTGGAACAACTGCTTGCCTTCATACTTCCAACGCTCAAGATATTGAGCTCTTAGTTAAGAAAGAAAATGGGACTGTGGATATTGGAAATCATATATATCAAACAACTGGCGTCGCTGGTAAGGTTGAAAATACAGCGGCCTCAACAATCGCAGGAATATTGGCAACTGACACCTTAGAGCTTTGGGTTCGTTGCACGAGTGCGGCCGCTGTTGATGTAATCTTCGATCATGTTAATTTAAACTGTTGTCAGAAAGGCGGATAGAAAGACTTATCGGCCTCGATGTTTTTGAAAAGAAGATAGCAAAAGCCCAAGCGATGATAGATTTAGAATAGAAATATAGAATCGCAGCACTCAAAGGAAACAGATAAATTTATATAATTCTCAATCTTTAAGGCAATGTTAGAATGGAGGAAATAAAATCAAATGGTAAAATCATCTGCTGACAGGTTGAATAAATATTCGGCTAAAATTGTTGGTGACGTTGTAAAAAACCGAATTGATGCACAGAAGGACTTCATGGTCGCTAATGCTGGGGCCCATTTCGATGCTCTTGCAGCACTCGAAAACAAGGTAGCGGCTTATTGTGATCAGAATGGAATTAATGTAATGTTAAAGCCGTTCTATATGTCTCTGTCTCGAAAGGTTTACAAGTTGATGAATAAGCATACTGGAACTACGCTTTTGGCGGAAGTTTGTATTGCTGTTCAGGCTTGGGCTACTCGTGGATTGACTGAGGCGGACTCTATCGCTGTCATCCTATCTGCGAACGGTTACGACGCTTCGACTTGTACATCTGCTTAATTGCGGATTGACATATAAGGAGTAGGGAAGCTCCAACATTTTATTTTTTATTTTTTATTTTCCCAAAGTAAATCCCCCGGAGGAAACACATGGCAGAACTTGAACTAAAGGCACAAATTGCAGAAGCTGAGAAAGCAGTGAGCGAGGCTGAGAAAGCAATCGAGCGAGCGAAAGCTGGCGGGATTGACACATCAGAACTCGAATCTGAATTGGCAGAGCAGAAAGCGGCTTTAACAAAATTGAAGGCAGCATACGCTTAGATCACTATGGCATGGTGGAATAAGGTCGTAAGCGCAGCGAAGTCAGCTGTGAACAAGGCGGTTAATGCTGTGAAGAAGGTCACGTCGTCAGTTGTGAAAACTATTTCTAAAACAGTAAGCACAGCGACGAGCGCGGTGTCTAAAGTTGTAAGCACGGTTAAGAATTCGGTTTCTAAAGCTGTTAAGAATGTAGCCCCGGAAATAAAGAAGGCGGCTGTGATAGTCGCGAAGAATGTTGTTGAGACTATCAAAAATGCAGAGGATAAAATCACTGGTGCAAAAAACTTTATTAAAGAAGATGCTGGGATGGCGGTTGAAATCGCAAGTCAGAGATTAATAGACGCAGAAGATACCGGGGATAAAGAAGAAATTGAAAAGAGAGAAGCTGAACTCAAAAAATTACAAGAAGCAGAGCCAACATGGACCGAGAAGTTTCTCGGCACTATCATTCAGGCTACAAAAAGCAAACTTCCTTTTTTGGGAATCCCTAATTTTGAGAGTGTGGCAAGTTTATGGGAAAAAACAACCGGAAGGAAATTGACAGCGGAAGAAGCTATTGAGGCCGCAGGCCACATCGCAAATTGGATCGTTCCGGTAAATGCAATCTCTAAATTATTGACTGGGAAAAATATCGATGGGGAATATGAAGAATTTGGTGCAGGAAGTGATTATATTGATTTAGCTGCTGGGGTGCTTATGTTTATCCCGATTGGGAAAGTGGGAACTGTTGTCGGGAAGCTTGGAGCAAAAGGCTACATCAAATTATTCGCAACAAAAACCGATGACGCTGTGAGGATCTTTAAACTTCTGAATGTGGATGATCAGGCGAAATTGCTGGGCGGACTTGCAAAGACAGACGACGGGGTGAAGATCATAAATAATCTTTTATCAAAGAAAGCTTTAGACGCAACATTAGTTAAGCCGACGATGTCGATTGTAAACAAAGCGATCGCAAGCAAAATCTTAATCGGCTCAGGATTTTCAAAATTCTTAAATATTGTAACTAAACCAAAAACGATCTTATGGGGATTAGCTGCAATGGCGGGAGCAATAAGCACGGCTTACGGAATTTCTTTTGGAACTGAATGGTTTGCTAAAGAAGGGTTGTGGGAATTATTCTCGTTTCCTCTAGGCGACAAGATGAGAGATTATCGATATGAACCGACAGCGGAGAAGGCTGAGAGAATACAGAAAGATATCGAAAAATTGGAGGGTGCAATGCCAAAGGCTCAAAGTTTAGTGAGGTCTGTTTCTTGGCTATGGCCATTCACAAAAGACGCTTGGGATGAATGGGCCAACGGAATCGATTTTGAGTTAGAGCAAATTAAGGAAGAATTTGGAAGTATAGTTATAGCTGAATTAATCGAGCTCCCGGAATCGATTGAGACACCGGTTAGAGATATTATCGACGGTGATACGATTGACGTGAGTTTGGATGGAAAAGTAAACGGAAAGGATTTTAAGCTCCCGGAGTATGAAAAAACAACTCATGCGAGAATAAGGATTGTTGGGATAAATGCCCCGGAGAAATCGCCGAAAGGAGAAATCACTTGCACAGGGATAGATATAACGAGCGTTGAGAAATCATGGGCGGACGAAGCAAGAAGCAATTTATTATACCTAAACGACGAGAAAGTAACTCTATTAATTGACCCCGACAATAAGATGGACAGCTACGGGAGAATTTTGGCAGTTGTGAAATATGAAGGCGGAGACATAGGGCTAAATCAAATTAAGAACGGTTTGGCCTGCTACTATTTCAGAGAAAACCATAAATATGTGGATGATGATTTATACTCGAAAGAAACAATGAAAGCAAAAGAAAGCGGGAGAGGAATGTGGAAAGGGTTGGAAGAAGTTGAGAGAGAGGAAGATAAAATTAAGATCATAATTAAATCATCGCCTTCAAATGCAAAATTATTCCTCGATGATGTTGCTCTACATCATAACACACCGTCGGATGAGGTCGAGCTAAGTGATGTTATCCACTTGTTCACTCAGGGCTCACATGTGCTTTCAGCAGAGAAAGGCGGAATTTCAGCGATGAAGGATATTGAAATTGTTAAGGGCGATAACGGCGAAATTGAGCTCATACTTGAAACAGCACCTATCGAAGTTGAGGCACCAGTTGTTTCGGTCCCCGAAGTTGAGGCACCAGTTGTTTCGGTCCCCGAAGTTGAGGCACCAGTTATCCTACCAACAATTGCTTATACGGCAGAGCAAAGGTCAGCTTTAGAAGAAGCGTTTGCGAAGATTTGGGAATTAGAAGAAGGAGTAAAAGTTATGGATAAGTTTGAGAGAGAGGCTCTTATCGCAAGCTTCGGGTTGCACACCGACGAGCAAACAATGGTTTTACTCCCACTATGGATGGACTTGGAAATTTTAACAACATGGCCAGCAAAGTTGAGTAAGGATGAATTTTTAGATTTGTTAGCTAAATATCAAATCACAATGGAGATCTAAATGGCCGCTTTTGTGAATATTGTTGGCTTTCCGGCTGGGGCAACTGCTTATATCGACGATGTGGAAATTGGAATAACTCCAATTTATTATCACATGTTGAAATGGGGTAAGTATAGAATTAGCGTCGAGAAAGAGGGTTATATTCCAGAAGTTAGGGAGGAATTTGTTGTTTTCTCGACGGATAGAAAGAAGACTATGGTTTACAATTTAAGCAAAATCGGAGCTCCCGAATTTGGGAGTGCATAAATGGCAGAGATAAATTCAATACCTTATGAAAACGCTGAGGATCTAAAAACTTTTCTTTATGATAATTTCTACTCTACCGAGCATATTGAATTAACAACGATCGCGACTGGATTTTTGTATAATCTATTTGGTGAGATGAGATTATCGACAGGCACAACAGCGAGCTCGACTTGCATGACTAATTATGATATCGCGAGTTTTAACCCGCTCTATTCCGAAGCTGTTTGGAAAGGATATGTAGATTCGATGGACAACTGCTTCGCCTTTTTCGGGTTTAAGGAAAGTTTAGCAGCTCCAACTTTCGACATGACTGAGAGCCATGCCGGGTTTATGATTTATGATGATGGGAATGGCGGGAAGATCTATGCGAGTGTGGCTGATGGCACTGAGCAACAAAGAGTAGAGCTGATTGGGATTGACGCGGCGAGGGTTGAGAATTACAAAGTGGCCTATAATGCTTTTTTTGTTGAGCCTTTGCCGGCGGTTGAGACGAGCTTAGGGCTTCCGGGTGTTTTAACAACTTTCCCTTACATAAAGAGGGAATGGGTTGAGATGACGAGATTAACAAATTATCCTCCAAAGAATGAGGTCCACTACATCGTGCAGTATATCGAGAACGGGAAGAATAATCTCAATAAGATCCTAACACTAAATAGATTTATATATTCTGAGGTCTATGCTGATTAAGATGGGAATTAAAAGTCGTTTCATGTGCCCTATTCATAGGATTTGGTTTTTCTGGACTCATGAGAATCAAGGAAAATGCACAATTTGTCATGCTCCGAAGGAGAAAAAGAATGGCTAATTGTATTAATTGCGGTTGTGTGATTTGCTCGACGAGGATGAAATTTTATAAAGCACCTCTTAATCAAATGTGCCGGGATTGTCGAGAGAAAGAATTATTAAAACAAAGTGAGGGGGGGAATTAGATGGTTGTTGATGGTCAAGTCGAGCTCGGTGGAGTGAAGAAAGGAATGAGTGGCAACCCGGTTTATGAGTATATCAAAAAAGAGGATATTCAGGCCGCTTTTCGAGATGCTTTGATTATTGCCTTCGCTAGCATCACCGAACAACTTGATACTCTAATAAGTCTTTACGCTGCAACTGCCCCTTCGAGCCTGTGGATTTGGGACCATACAAGCCGGTGGGGATATGATAAATTCTGGTGAAGATAACAGAAGGTTTATAAGTTACCACCACGTTTTATTTATGTATGAATAAAAAATATCACCGACGATATAGGGAGAAGCACCGGGAAGAATTGAGAGAAAAGCAACGGATTTATAGGGAGAAGCACCGGGAAGAATTGAGAGAAAAGCAACGAGGATATTATCAGAAAAATAAAGAAAAGATTAATAGTGATCCTCGAATGAAAAAGTGGCATTGTGATTGGATTAAAAGAAATCCTGAACACAATAGAAAATATGCAAGAAATCGGCGAGCAAGAAAAAACGGAGCCGAGGGAAGCCACACCGTAAAGCAGATAAAACAATTAAGAAAAGCAAGCCGGGGGATTTGTCCCGGAGAAAAGAGAGAGCCGCATTTTGTCGGCGAGGAAAAATTAACTGTTGATCACATCATACCATTATCAAAAGGCGGAAGTGAAGATATTGAGAACATTCAGTTATTGTGTTTAAGCTGCAATTCTAAAAAGGGAGTAAGATTTAAATAAAGCAAACTATTTGTGGTAAGGATAACATCATGGATATAAACAAGCTGATAGAGAAATTGCCAATAGGAAAGAGTAGAAGTTTATTCTTGGATAAGATTTGTAAAGCCGCCCCGGAGGGAGTATTTGTCGAGTGTGGCGTATACTTCGGATGGTCGGCAACGGTGATAATAAATGCAGCGGAAGGAAAGAGAAAAATATATTTATGTGATAGCTATGCGGGATTTCCTAACATGGACGGAGAAACTAAGGAAGTTAAGAAGATTGCAATAGCCTCACAAGCAAATAAATTTAACGAGGAAACAGCGAAGGCATTTATAAAAAAGAGTGGTATATCCTTAGAAAATGTTATTTTTGTTAAGGGATTTTTCAAAGATTCATTACCAGAACTGGCCGAGACAATAGATAAGATCGCAGTATTGCATTTTGATGGCGATTTTTACACGTCGGCGATTGATGTTTTCAAAGCTTTACTGCCAAAGATGGCGAAAGGCGGCTACGTCGTCATCCATGACTACCCGGGTTTTGCAGGAGTGAAGAAAGCAGTTGAGGAAATGTTTGATGTTAGTAAGATTATTATTGAGGGAGCTGGAAGGGTATATTTTAAGGTAGAATGAGATTGGAGTAAGGTTTAAATAAAGCAACCCCCTAAGAAAATTACAATGGTAACCCCACAAGAGCTCGCTTCAAAACTTGCGAAAGCAAGAGAGCCAATAAAAACTATGGAAGAAACAGAAGAAACGCCTGTCGAAGAAGAAACGCCTGTCGAAGAAACTGAGGAAGAAACCTCTGACGACGACGGTTCAGCAATCGACGATGATGTTGATGAAGAATAAAAATCTTTAGGAGACTATGGCATTAAAACATAAAGCACATAAAGAGACTTTGGAAGTTGGCACCTCGGCCGAATGGAATGATGATCACGTCGCTGATTTTTCGAGTTCTATTTCTCTCTACGAAGATTTTATAACGCCGGTGATAACGACTAAGTGGGATTTGACGCAGAACGGCGCGGGAGTTGCAGCCGTGATAACTTTCCAAGATCACCACTCTCTTGTAAAAATTGACTCCGGGGCAAATAATACGGATTGGTCAGCGATGAGATACGAGTTTAATGGCGCGGCTGGAAATATGACTTACATCGACGACAACCCAATTATGACGATGGCGATTTGGCTTGATGCTTATGCTGCTACCGGGAACGTGACAGAGTTCGGGCTTCAAAATAATGCGGTGGCTCCTTTTACGGCTAATCAAGATGGGGCTTATTTTAGGATTGACGGCGACGCTCTCTATGCGGTGACTGGAACCGGAGCAGCGGAAACTGCAACAGATATCACACCGATCGGCGGGATCCCGGAATATGGTGTTTATCGAATCGAACTGACTGCGGCACTTTGTAATTTCTATGTTGATGATATGGAAGTGATTGCAGCCGGGCACACAAATAATTTCCCGGACTCAGATTTGACGATGAGCTTTGCAGCTCGAAATGATTTGGGGACGACAACCGATATGTATGTCGATGGCGTCGGATTAGAAAGAAGGAGGTATCAAGGATAAATGGTATTGAGAGATGAGAATGGGAGATTTGTGAAAGAGAACCCATTTCAAAAAAATAAGCATGAGATAATTTATAATTTGATTAATTCTGCGATTGCCGGGGGGATGGTTTTTGTGGGGGCTCTTGCCGACGGTAAAGTAACTGGACCCGAATTATTAGCATCGCTTGGAGCTGCGGGAATTGTTGCATTGATTAAATTTAAAGAGTATTGGGCTGGTGAGAAAGGCGAGTATTCTTCTAAGCTTTTTAGCTGGGTTTAAACGATGGGAATAAAGCATTCGACAATTATGGCGAATGGCCAAAAAGGGCTGGCTTCTGATTGGAACAATGAGCATGTTGTAGACGATGATATTGATATGGGGCAATATTCTCTTACTGATAATGTCATCGAGAATAGAACTGATATGCCGGCGGGGCCTGTTGAGGGGCAAATAATTTATAGAACTGATTTGAATAGATTATATATTTATAATGGTGCGGCTTGGGTACCTTACATAACTGCCGACGGGAATACCGATTTTTCTGCAAATCAAAGCATGGGAGGTTTTAAGCTCACAAATTTAAGTGCAGGTACGGCCGCGGCGGATAGTGTTAGATACGACCAAGTGATAATTAAATCAGGAAATTGGATTTGGAGTTGTCCGGGAAGTGCTTTTATAGCGCAAGCTCCTTCGATAGATCCATTATTACTTGAAGCGGGTCTATCAGAGCCACAGGGAGCAGATGTTCTTCTTACTACCCCCGTTTACCTACCTTTGGGAGCGACAATAACCGAAGCAACTGTTCGGGGACAAGCAGGAACTTGGACACTAAACAGAATTAACATCACGACGGGGGCTAGTAGCTTGTTAGGAAATCAAAATGTAGGGGCTTGGGATGTTACAATCGCGGACGGTTATGTTGATGGTGGATATGGCTATTACATTGAGATTGATGGGGTCGGGAATGGGCAAAAGATTTATGGGGCACAAATTGTTTATACTCTATAATGATAAAATTTTTAGAAAATGGGAATTAAACACACAGACGTGAAGGCAACAGGCCAGAAAGGTTTTGCGAGCGAGTGGAATAAAAATCATGTTGTTGATAGCGACGTGCCGATGGCGAACAATAAACTTACTGGCTTATCGGCGGGGGCTGCGGCGGGAGATAGTGTTCGATTCGAGCAAGTGGCGATTAAATCGGGAACTTATTATTTAACTATTCCAGGCCATCACTTCAAACCAACAAGCCCGGATGTAGATGCTCACAATATGACAATAGATCAAGCAAAAATAACTATCAATGCGGGAGTAAAAACATACGCCTCAGTAAACTTGCCACACGGGGCGATCATTACTGGGGTGGTTGTATATGGCTCAAACGCAACAAAAAGCTTCACTTTAATAAGAGCTTTACTTACAGATGGATCAACTAGAAACAATCTAGGAAACGCAACAATAGGAACAGAAGATACTACCATCGATAATCCAACTGTTGATAATCAAACATACTCTTATTATATATCGACGACAACACTTACGGCTGGAGATCGGATTTATGGGGCAAGAATAACATATACGCTATGATTAAATTTTTTATGCAAACATTAGCGACCGGCATCCACGACGAGGAGATAATCTTAAAGCATGAGATAAGCGTTCGTGCAGGCATGAACATAACGTTAAACGGCTTTCTTGGCA
>Ga0307377_10003306_pt1 | contig 18314 bp, 14 predicted proteins | sample TR3MG_FD_202535 | JGI IMG/M metagenome (GOLD analysis project Ga0307377, IMG submission 202535) | Soil microbial communities from Risofladan, Vaasa, Finland - TR-3 | ecosystem: Environmental > Terrestrial > Soil > Coastal area > Acid sulfate soil | place: Finland: Risofladan, Vaasa | collected... | reverse complement strand
TCTGCCGGATCATCTACGTGAGTATTGGTCTCTTTTGTCGAAAGACGATTAGCCACTGTTTCAGGTTGGACTGCGGAGAGGATCACATGCTGGCTATCACAGATGATCACAGCGCGTGTACGTCGACCATAAGTGGCATCAATGAGCATACCCGCATCCCGTGCTTCTTGAATAATACGTTTGATCGGGGCAGATTCCGGGCTCACAATCGATATAATTCGATTAGCAGATACAATATTGCCAAACCCGATGTTAATAAGCTTAATGTCCAAGATGAATCCTCCATTACTCTATATTCTGGATTTGCTCTCGCACTTTTTCTAATTCACTTTTTACACTAACTACCTGTTGCCCAATTTTTAAATCGTTGGCTTTTGAACCAATGGTATTGATTTCTCGGTTCATCTCCTGAACTAAAAAATCAAGTCTGCGTCCCACTGCTTCGTTACTTCGCAGCGCATCTCGCCCCTGACCTAAATGGCTGTCAAACCGAACCAACTCTTCCGTGATCGATGCTCGATCCGCAAAATAAACCACTTCGTTAGCCAATCGAGTTGCATCCAATTCGACCTCTCCCAAGAGTGTCTGGATACGGTCCTGCAAGCGTTCTTGATAATCTGTCACGACATATGATGCGCGCTGAGCAATCAGTTGCAGATATTCGGTAATAAGATCAAGCCTAAGGAGTAGATCGAACGTTAATTTTTCTCCTTCAATACGGCGCATTTGCCCGAAACTATCGGAGGCCCTACTAAGTGCCTCAGCACACGTCCCCCATAAAGCATCAAGATCGATTTCAGGCTCCACAACCGAAAGAACCTCAGGAAAAGCGACTAAACGGTCAATATCAGTTTCATATGCTGTATGTAGAGTTAAGGCGAGATCCTTCAATGTCTTATCATACGACAGTGCTAAATCTTTGTCAACCTTCACCAATCTCTTCATTCCTTCAGTTTCCACCACATTTACCTGCACTTCAATCCGACCGCGCTGGAACTTCCCCTGTAGCGTTTTTCTTATTTGTTCCTCAAAACCAATTAAATGGCGAGGGGTTCTCACTACGATCTCTAAAAACCGATGGTTAACAGATTTCAGCTCGACAGAAAACTGATAACCGTTTCCGCTTGCCTCACCCCGCCCGAATCCCGTCATGCTATTTGCCATACGCCTCCCGATTTAACCACCTATCAACCGGGACTATTCACCCCTTTATGATTTATTAAGACGTGCTAGTTTTTCTGCCTATTTAATTAACAGCCTCACCCTATAGTATACCAGAAAGTGAACTATATTTGCTTGCAATACTTCCCACTTGCACTTAAGCCTAAACAAATTCCAGGCGCATCTTCTTAAAAAGACGCGCCTGGAATTAAACAAAGCACCCTACGTTATTCAAACATTAATTAAAATTCAAAGTTCCCCAAGTTGTCCTTTATCCGTCCTAATGCTTCCCTAAGTCGTTCAGTATTAATGGTAAGCGAAATGCGAAAGTAACCCTCACCATATTCTCCATAGCCGTTGCCAGGGGTCAGTACTACACCGGTCTTATCTAAGACTAATTCACAGAAAGAAGTTGAGGTAAATCCCTTTGGCACTTTGGGCCAAACATAGATCGTAGCCTTAGGCCTTTCCACGTTCCACCCTAAAGCAGTCAAGCCTTCGATAACAATATCTTGTCGTTCCTGGTATATCTTACAAAGTTCTTGGACAATTTCCTGGTTTCCCAAAAGCCCTTCAATAGCAGCCTCTTGGATTGCCTGAAAAACTCCCGAGTCAATGTTCGATTTAATACGGCCAAGCGCTTCGATAACCCTTGCATTTCCTGCCGCCCAACCGATCCTCCAACCCGTCATATTGTAGGTTTTGGACATTGAATGGAATTCAATCCCAACATCCTTAGCACCTGGAACCTCTAGAAAACTCAAAGGCTTATATCCATTAAAAGCGATTTCCGAGTACGGCCCATCATGGCAAACAATGATATCGTATTTCTTAGCAAAGGCAATGACTTTTAAATAGAAACTTTCATCTGCTATAGCACCGGTGGGGTTATTGGGATAATTCAAGAACATAATTTTTGCCTTGATTGCCACCTCTTCTGTGATCATGTCTAAATCAGGTAAAAAGCCGTTTTCTTCCTTGAGCGGCATAATATAAGGAACGCCTCCCGCAAGTAAGGCCCCCACGCCATAGACCGGATAACCAGGGTCCGGAATCAAAGCAACATCTCCTGGATTCAAATAGCAAAACGCAATATGGGCAATCCCCTCTTTAGATCCGATCAGTGTAACCACTTCTTTATTGGGATCAAGAACGATATTGGAGCGCCGTTTATACCACTCCGCTACCGCTTGGCGAAATTCCAGCATTCCTACATAAGAAGGATAGCGATGATTTTCCGGATTGCGCGCGGCTTTTACCAGTTCGTCGATAATATGATCAGGAGTTGGGAGATCCGGATCCCCGATCCCCAAACTAATGACATCTACCCCTTTTGTTTTGGCATTTGCTATCTTTTCGTCAATGCGTGCAAATAAATATGGGGGTAACGATTGAATACGTTGTGCTTCTTCCATTTAAGAAAATCCTCCTTTATTACCTGTTGTCCAACCATTCGCCCTTAAACACATACGTCGCAGGGCCGGTCATATAGACGTGATTGTCTAATCCCCATTCAATAAATAAATCTCCACCCGGCAGATGAACCGTCACTGCGCGTTCTGTTTTATGATTGAGCACGGCCGCAACTGCAGAGGCGCAAGCCCCTGTCCCGCAGGCCAGCGTCGGTCCAGCACCCCGTTCCCAAACATTCATGGTCAAATCCTTCGGCGAATTGACCTCTATAAACTCGACATTGGTCTTACGTGGAAACATAGAATGCTTCTCAATCGCCGGGCCAAGACGCTCAAAATCCAGCGCGGTAAAATCCTCCACAAAAATTACACAGTGCGGATTTCCCATGGAAACGGCAGTATATTGGAACGTTTCCCCTAACACTTCAAGGGTCTCTCCCACCACAGATTCCCCTTGTCCTAAAACTGGAATGAGGTCTGCCCGCAAAATGGGCTCTCCCATATCGACTCGCACCCCTTGAACCTGAGCCTCTTTGATATTTAGATGAATCGTCAAAACCCCAGCGAGAGTTTCCACACGCATTGGGTTATGTTGGACAATCCCTTGATCATAGACATATCTCGCGAAACATCGGATGCCATTACCGCACATTTCAGGTTCAGATCCATCTGAATTAATGATACGCATCCGAGCATCTGCAACTTTTGAAGATAGAATTACGACTAATCCGTCCCCGCCTATGCCGAATTGCCGACGGCAGAGCTTCTTGGCTAACTTCGGGTAATCCTCGTCCGCTGCAACAGAAAAATGGTCCAGGAAAACAAAATCATTCCCCAGACCATGCATTTTAGTGAATTCCATCGTGTTCCCCCCCAAATCGATGTTCGAGGTTTGATATTCGAGATTCGAATATCAAATATCGAACGTTTAAGCCCTAGAATAAGTTCATCTTATACTAATGATAAAATTCCTTATCATTAGCAAAGTTTAATTTATTCTACGTATTATCTCTTTAAAAGAATACTACGCTAAATGAAGTGGGTCAACCATTTGAAGCAAGTATACACGATGAGTGTAAGAGTTATACATTATACAATGCGTGATGCACGAGGCTCGAATTTCCAACTTCGAACCTCGTACATCGAACCCCGAACCTCGAACCTCGCATTTACCCCTTGGCTATGACCGTTTTTCCTTGCCAACTGTTCTTCAGAAGTCTAACAAATCCAATCAGCACGGACGGCCCCCCCGCCACACACAGGATAATAATCCATTGCCAACTATTTAAGGGAGTGGTTTTAAAAATCTCTTGTAAAGGCGGGAGATAAATGACGCTGAGTTGCATGATCGTGGAAATCAGCACTGCTCCAACAAGGTAGGGATTAGTAAAGAGGCCCACTTCGAAGATGCTCCGTTCTTCAGACCGACAATCGAAGACATGGAATAACTGAGAAAACACTAGAGTAGTAAAGGCCATTGTTCGCGCACCTAACATGTTCACCCCCATGAAGAGGCCGGCTAAGAACACAAAAAGTGTTCCAAGTCCAATCATAGTCCCTCGTATCCCTATTTTACTGGCCAACCCTCGTGCGAAAATACTCTCGCCCGGAGCTCTAGGTGGACGATTCATAATGCCTGGTTCAGCTCCGTCTACCCCTAACGCCATCGCCGGCAAGCCGTCTGTGACGAGATTAACCCAGAGGATTTGAATAGGCAGCAACGGAAGGGGTAGGCCCACAAGTGTTGCTATAAACATTGTAAGGACTTCTCCTAAATTACAGGAAAGTAAGTAACGAATAAACTTCCGAATGTTGTCGTAAATTCCACGCCCCTCTTCCACTGCGGCCACGATCGTTGCAAAATTATCATCGCCCAAAACCATAGCGGAAGCTTCTTTCGTTACATCCGTTCCAGTTAAGCCCATAGCCACCCCGATATCAGCTTCTTTGACCGCAGGGGCATCATTCACTCCGTCCCCTGTCATTGCAACCACTTGCCCACGATTTTTAAAGGCACGCACAATTCTCAGTTTATCTTTTGGCGTCACTCGAGCATAGACAGAAATATCCATGACACGCTCACTTAAATCCCTTTCAGACATTTGCTCAAGGTCTTCTCCGGTGATGACCCCACTCCGCGATCCGCGAATCATCCCCAACTCATGAGCTACGGCTTCTGCGGTTAAGCGATGATCGCCCGTAATCATGACTGGTTTAATACCGGCCTGTCGACAAACTTTAATCGCTTTAACAGCACTGGCTCGTGGAGGATCAATCATCCCCAGCAATCCGACAAACGTTAACCCTTTTTCGACATGCTCATCCATTGGTTCTAAATCTGACAGCGGTTTCTCGGCAACTGCCAGGATGCGAAGAGCATGCCTGGCCATTTCATCGTTAGCCCGCATGATGTGTTGCTTACGCTCAGTCGACAGCTCCACTACCCCTTGCGCGGTCAACTCCTGTCGACAAAGCCTTAGAACCATGTCCGGGGCCCCTTTGACATAGACCATACGCCCCAGCTTAGTTTTATAAACAACACTCATTCGTTTCCGATCCGAGTCAAAGGGTAGCTCCCCAATCCGCTCTTGCTTGCGTTCCAGAACTTCTCGCCATATCCCCGCTTTGGCAGCAGCCACTAGCATGGCTCCTTCAGTCGGATCCCCCTCGATGCCCCAGGGAGCATCATTTCCCTTAGATCGAAAAAGTCCGGCAACTTGAACCCCTTTTTTGGTCAACGTGGAATTGTTGCAAAGTGCTGCAATCTTTAACGCTGCATGAAGCGGATCCCGCGCCTTCTCCGGATCAGCCCCATGAAACTCCCCTTTGGGATCATATCCTTGTCCAGAAACGCTGATTCTTCGTCCATCCGAGTAAATTTGACGTACCGTCATTTCATTCTGGGTCAGCGTCCCCGTCTTGTCGGAACAGATCACCGTCGCGCATCCCAAGGTTTCAACGGCAGGGAGTTTCCTGATGATCGCTTGCCTCTTAACCATTCGTTGCACCCCTACCGCCAGAGCTACTGTGACAATCGCTGGTAAGCCTTCCGGAATGGCCGCCACCGCCAACGACACTCCCGTGAAGAACATTTTATAAAAGCCCTCTCCTCTTAAAACACCCGTCACCACCACAGCGGTACAGACGAGAAAACTAATCAGGACCAACCATTTACCAAGTTCAGCCAAACGCTTTTGCAAGGGTGTTTCTTCATCTTCCACACTTTGGATCATTCCTGCAATGACGCCCATTTCAGTTTCCATCCCGGTCGCCACAACAACGCCAGCCCCCCGCCCATTGACAACATTGGTCCCCATATATCCCATATTCTTACGATCGGCCATTGGGGTAAGTTCTTCTTGTATCGGTAAGATACTTTTGCTCACGGGATGGGATTCCCCCGTCAGTGTGGACTCTTCCACTTGCATATTGACTGCCTGAATCCACCGTACATCAGCCGGAATACGATCCCCTGCTTCCAGAAGCACAATATCCCCAGGCACAACCTCGGCGGCTGGAATTCTCCTCTCCATGCCTTCTCTTAAGACCCGTGCTTCCGGGGCTGTGAGGGAACGGAGGGACTCCATGGAACGTTCTGCGCGATACTCCTGAACAAAACCGAGAATCGCATTAATAATCAGAATAGCTAAAATCGTGATTGCATCCGCTATCTCGCCCAGTAGTCCGGATACAACTGTGGCCGCTAGTAAGACCAATACCATAAAATCTTTAAATTGTCCTAGGAACAGAAAAACAGGATGAACCCCCTTTTTTACTGCAAGGACATTTTTTCCGACCTCTAGTAACCGACGCTGTACCTCTTTAACGCTCAACCCTTTACCCGGATGAACATCCAAGACCTTGGCCACATCAAGCCAAGGCAATACATGCCATGCCTGTTGCCGCATGCCTTTTTTCCTCCCTTTTCGTGCTTCGTGCATCGCGCAAATGGTTTTGTCCCTTTTGTAGTACATGCTTATTCTCAAAGGCGTTGAAAAATGCCTCGTCAGACCAAGTGTGTTATACTAAAAAGCAACTCAAGTAATGAAAGGAGTCGCCACATGGCCTTAGACGGTGTGACCCTCGCCTATCTAGTTGACGAGCTAGCTCCACAACTTATTGGAGCACGTATAGATAAAATTTTTCAACCAGAAAAGGATGAAATCCATTTCTTAGTGAGGCAACAGGGATCTAGGCGCCTCCTGCTTAGTACCAATGCCACCTCCCCACGCTTCCACCTCACCCAGGAAAACAAGAAAAACCCGCCCTTCCCGCCCATGTTTTGTATGATTCTACGCAAACATCTCGAGGGTGGTAAACTTGTCAGCCTACATCAAAGTGATCTGGAACGTGTCGTGACCTTTGACATTCAAAATTACAACGAACGTGGAGATTTGGTCACCCTACATCTTCACTTGGAAATCATGGGAAAGCACAGCAATCTCATCCTCGTGGACCCAGCGACAAATACGATTCTCGACGGTCTTAAACGATACTCTCACGCCCTAAGCCGCTACCGCGAAGTATTACCGGGACGGGTTTATCTCGCCCCTCCATCTCAAGGAAAGCGACCTCCCATAGAGGATGAAGAGCTTTGGCGAAAGGCACTTTATGAAGAAGATTTAGATCGCCCGATAACTGGCGCCCTTCTCGCTCTCTTTGCCGGAATAAGCCCAGAATTGGCCCGAGAAATGGTCATTCAAGCAGGCTTAACTACAGAGATTCACCTCCATCAGTGCGGGGATATTGATTTATCACGGCTTTTTCAGGCTTATCGTAGGTTAAGCAACCCAGATGGTGTTCCTGACCTTCAACCATGTCTTTATTATAATTCTGCAAACCAATCCCGCCCTGTCGCGTTCACTTTTACTCCCTTTCAGCAGTACCAAGAGTTGAGAATGGAAAACGTACCCTCATTAAATGACGCGATCACGGGCTTTTATCAGTCAAAATCCAACAATAACACCCTTGAATCGAAACGGGGCTCTCTACGAAAAATCGTTCAAGAACAACACTCCCATTTCAGCAAGAAACTTAAAATATATAAGGAAGCCGAGACCAGTGCCAAGTCCAGCCTTGCGTATCAAAAGTGGGGAGAACTACTTACCGCAAACCTCTACCGTATTCCGGAAGGGTCTCCTGAAATTACGGTAGAAGATTATTATGACCCCGCACTTTCTTCCGTGGCCATACCGCTCAATCCTCATATAAGTGCCATTGACAACTCCCAGCACTATTACAAACTTTATAACAAAGCGAAAGCCACACTACTCAAAACAAAGCCGCTCAAAGAAGCCGCACTCGAGGAAGTGAAATACCTGGGTTCCTTGCTGGTCAGCTTGGACCAGGCGTCCACTCTTGCAGAGCTTGACGAAATCCACATTGAGCTAGTGGGTCAGGGGTATGTGGCTGGAAAACACTTGAAAAAGGATACCTTCAAACCTAAAAAAGGCCGCCTCAATACGAAGTCGAAGGCGAAAGTGAAAGTTCCCAAAGAGCCTATCCACCCACGGATCTATCGTTCGAGCCAAGGCCGAGTCATCTTTGTCGGAAAAAACAATGCTCAAAATGATTGGTTGACTATGCGTAAAGGAAGACCCAATGATCTTTGGCTCCATGTCAAAATCATTCCAGGTTCCCACGTCCTGATCCCTCTCGAAGATGGGGAAGAATTCCCAGATGACACCACCCTAGAAGAAGCGGCTGCACTCGCTATCTATTACAGCCAAGCGCGCGGTTCCTCACAAGTTCCCGTGGATTACACACACGTCAAACAGATCAAGAAGCCTAATTCGGCTAAGCCCGGAATGGTAATCTACGATCAGAATTGGACATTATATCTCACGCCTAAGCCGGAAATCCTAGAGCGGTTGCTAGCTAGCGAAGGGCTGTCAGAGTAGAAACAAGATCAAAATAATAAGAGCAGAAATCCGCAAGTGATTTCTGCTCTTCTAAGTTTCTGATTTCCTTATTTAGGGGATAAACGGAAATTTATTTTCTCAAATCTTCCTCCCTATTACTCACCTTTACCAGTCAATACATCTTCACCAGTAAGCTTTAAATTGATTTTTCGACTTCAATCCTTGTTTCATATGAAGGGATCGTTTAGAAATGCCCTAATAAGCTCTACAACTGAAGCATCTTGAAATTTAGTTAAAACCACAATTGATACCGTTCTAATATGGTGACGTTTTCCCTTCGAACATTCTAATACTCGGCGGAGCTTGTCATTGTATGTTTTAGGCCATAGCAATAGAAAAGGCTGTTCAAGAAATTCTTTCTTGAACAGCCTTTAGCCCCATTAATGGGAAATTCATCTTCTGAATGGGCTGGGGGCTCGGCGGAACTTGTCGTTCCGCGAAGGTACCTGGAACCTACGCGGAACGACAATAAATAACGGCTCACAAGCGTGTCTTTTCCGCGCGTGTCCTGCGTCTTCCCCGTCTTCCCAACCGTCCCTGTGTCTTCGCCTTTCTAAACTTGTTTCTCGTGAGTGTGATATTAATCATACCCTTGATGTATTACACATCACAGTTATCTAAGAAATAAACTGATATATTTGAATAAATAATTCAAGGAGGTTTGATTAATGAGCAACTGTGATAATAACTGTGGAGACTGTAATTTATCAGCCCACAAAAGCACCAATGAAATGTATGCACGCACTACAAAAATGGGTATTCCGACTATCTTTGATCGCTGGGAGGATCAGCAACCACAATGTGGCTTCGGTATGCAGGGGGTTTGCTGTCAGTTATGTAGCCACGGTCCTTGCCGAATCACCCAGAAGGCTGAGCGGGCGATTTGTGGTGCAACAGCAGATACGATTGTTGCTAGAAACTTAGTTCGTCTTGCTAGTCATGGAGCGGCTGCTTATAGCCACCATCTTGAAGAAATAGCCAAAACCCTAAAGGCCACTGCCCAAGGAAAGACCCCTTATAAAATAGGCGATGTTGCTAAATTACGTACTATTGCTGGAGTTGTTGGCTTAGACAATACAAAATCTGCTGAAGAATTGGCGATTGCCTTGGCAGATATTATTTTGGCTGAGATGCGTAAAGGCAGTGATGAACCCCTTGCCTTACTTAACCTTTTTGCCCCTGAAACTCGTAAACAAGCTTGGAGAAAACTCGGCATCATTCCTGGCGGTCTCTTATCGGAAATTCGCGATGCCATGACTAAGACCATGTCTAATATTGACACTGACCCCGTAGATCTCTTACTCACTGCAGTGCGACTTTCTCTAGCTACCGGTTACATGGGTTTAGTCGGTACGATAACTTTACAGGATATTCTCCTTGGAACACCTGAACTCGTCAAAAGCCAGGCTGATTTGGGTATTATTGATCTGGAAACAGTCAATATTGTGGCCCACGGTCATGTTCCCTTAGTAGCTACTGCAGTTCTTCAAGCCATTAACGATCCCGAAATTCAGAAATTAGCCAAGGCGGCCGGCGCTAAAGGAATTAAGGTTTATGGTTCAATGTGTACCGGTCAAGAATTAATGCAACGTTCGGCAACCAGTTCCCAAGGCTTTAGTGGACAGCTTAGTAACTGGTTATCTCAAGAATACTATGTAGCTACCGGTGCTGTAGAACTAGTCATGATGGATATGAACTGCTCTATTCCTGGATTAAAAACAGTAGCTGATCAATTCCATACTAAACTAATCAGTGTGGATAAGGTCCTACGCATGGAAGGTGTAGATCATCTCGACTACGAACCAGAAAAGGTAGCCGATCAGGCGAAACAACTGATTAAAATGGCCATTGAACTCTATAAGAAACGTGGCACTAACATCCATATCCCACCTTATAAAGCAGATGTTGTAGCTGGTTTCGGGGTCGAAACAATCGCCAATGCCCTCGGTGGCAGTCTAGAGCCCCTTTTGGATGCAGTTAAAAGTGGTGCGATCAAGGGTATTGCAGCAGTCGTTGGCTGTACTAATAACCGTAATGGTCATGATCACAAAGCCCTTACTATTATGCGGGAATTTATCAAAAACAACGTTTTAGTTATTTCGGCAGGGTGTACTAGCAGCGCCGCCCAAATTGAGGGACTTATGGATCCTACCGCCGCACAACTTTGCGGAGAAAGCTTGAAAGCTGTATGCCAATCCTTAGGCATTCCACCTATCCTCAATTTTGGCTCGTGCGTTGACATCGGTCGAATTGGTGTAGCAGTGACCACAATTGCCGGGGCTTTGGGAGTAGATCCTAGCCAACTACCGGTTGTGGCTTCCGCGCCAGAATACTTGGAACAAAAAGCTATCGCCGACGGAATTTTCGCCGTAGCCTTTGGACTCTTGACTCATATCGGCCCTGTACCTCCGGTCACTGGTAGTGCAATGGTCACGAAAATCTTGACTCAAGATATTGAACAATTACTTGGTGGAAGAGTCTTAGTAGAAGAAGACCCCGTGAAAGCAACCGCTATTATGGTCACTCATATTGATGCCAAGCGCAAAGCCCTCGGGATATAGGAGGCTAGCCTTATGAAACAAATAATGATTGACGTCAACCTATGTAACGGCTGCTTAACCTGTACCCTTGCTTGTTCAGCCGCCCACTCTCTTAGTCAAGAAATTGTTGGGGCAATGTCCGAAAAAACCCCAACACGCATTAAGATCTTACCCGTAAAAGGTCGGGCAGTACCCCTGATGTGTAGACATTGTGAACAACCAGCTTGTGTTGATGCCTGTATGACAGGGGCTATGCAGAAGGATCCCTGCACAGGAATCGTGAGTAACGAGGGCAATGATCAAACTTGTGTTGGGTGTTGGATGTGCATCATGGCTTGTCCCTATGGGGCGATTAACCAGCATCCTACCGAGAAGGTGGCCCTTAAATGTGATCGCTGTAAAGATCGGGAAATCCCGTCGTGTGTGGAATCCTGTCCTAATAAGGCACTCCGGTTTACAGAGGTGAATGCTTTTGCTGATGAACGTGCGATCAATGTTGCGGCTGCTCTTATTGCGGCTGATTGAAGGGAGTGGGTCTTTTGCAGCATGTTATTATAGGCAATAGTGCTGCGGGAGTGCGGGCGGCAGAAACACTCCGCGCCTTGGATCCGGAAGCAAAAATCATAATTATTGCTGAAGAGAACCACCCGGCCTACTCCCGCTGTCTTCTACCTGATCTTCTCGCTGGTTCACGGGATGAACTCAGTTTGCAGATTCGTTCTGACGACTTTTACGTTAAAAATAATATCCAGACATTGTTAGGAAAAAAGGCGAATTCAGTAGATCCAGTCGCTCACAAAGTTAACTTAGAAGGCGGATCAAGCGTCAGTTATGACAAACTACTGATTGCTACTGGTGCTATTAGCTTTATACCCCCTATGCCAGGGATCAATAATCCCAATGTCTTTGCCCTACGTGACCTCCGCGATGCCAAGAATATCTTGCAGGCCATTGAAAAGGCTCGAAGAATTGTAATTGTCGGGGGTGGCTTTGTGGGATTGGAGGCGGCCTATGCTCTTTATCATCGTGGACTTGAAGTTACGATCGTGGAGAAAATGCCCCATATCTTACCCCAGCAATTCGACGCCCAGGCAGCGGAAATCCTGAAGCGCGATATGCAGGCAGAAGGAATTCGCTTTATTCTTGGACGTGGAATTAAAGAAATCGCCGCACCTAGGCTATGGGGACGCCTCTTTGGTCGTCCAGAAACAGGGGTAATCTTGGAAGACGGTGAGCGACTCAAAGCCGATGTTATCTTAATATCGATCGGAACTAGAGCCAATATCGAAGTAATAAAGCATACCGGAATTCTTGTTAATCAAGGAATACCAGTCAATGACTTCATGGAAACAAACCTACCGGATATTTATGCTGCAGGGGATGTTGCAGAAACAAAAGATGCAGTAACTGGTAAGATTGGCCTTACTCCCATTTGGCCCAACGCCTCTACACAGGGACGTATTGCAGCCTATAATATGGCAGGAATTAAAAAGGCCTATACAGGATTAATCGGTATGCAAAATGCGGTAGAATTCCGTGAAGTTCCCGCGATCGCTTTAGGGATTACCCAGCCTGTGGGTGATGAATATGAAATACTCCAAGATTATCGACCAGACCGCAATCTCTATAAAAAATTAGTCCTCCGAAATAATATTCTTGTAGGTATGATTTTGGTGGGGAGAATTGAACAAGCTGGTATTTATGGAGCACTGATCAAAAAGAAACAAGAACTAAAGTTATCCCATCAAGTATTAATGCGCGATGATTTCAGTTATGGCCATCTTTATCCCTTATGATTAGAGCTAACTCGAAATAACCCCATAAGAATTGAACTAAATAAACAAGATTTAAGGGCTTTGCGTCTTGCGCAAAGTCCTTAAATCTTGTTTATTTAGTTTTTTGAATTACACATTATTTACTTTTGTAATTTCAGCGTTCTCCCAATTCTCTCATAATTCTCCATTGTCAAATTGACCACAACTGCAACCTTGGCCTCCCTAAAGGCTTCCCGCCAGTGTGGTTTATACCGAATTCAGGATTCTACCCGTTCTTTTGAGTGGACTCCAATAGGTGGTGGGATTTCAAATAGTTTAGAATTTTTTGCTTTTCACTTGCTTCGACATGAATAATGGGTTGAGGTTTTTGTGAAATAACTCCGGCCCATTTGGTATAAATGGTTTGGATATATGCTTTGCGAGTGATTGGATCAGCATAACTAAGACAAATGACAAGAAACTGTGGCTTGAAATCGGTTTGCAAGAAGTGGGTACTCTTTATGCTCAGGAGCAAACTTGTGGTGGTATCTCTAGGAATATCGTTGACCACAGTGTAATCATCAACCAGAATAGGCTCTTGTAACAAGTTTTCATCAAAGACTATGGTTTTACTGGAAAGGTTTGTTGCTGGATGAGTTCCTACATTGTTGAATTTGAATTCGAAACTAAGTTCGTCTGTTAGATGAATGGAAGGAGATTCTTTAAATGTAAAATATGGACGTGCTGCTTCACGCTGAGTCTGCCAAGTGGTGACAGAGATAAAAACTGATACAATCGATACAAAAGCAAAGATTGCCGTTGATATCGTAACTATCGTGCCTGACCAATCACGTTTTTTTATGTCCCAAGACATAGCTTCCCCCTAATTCAGACGTTTTGACTATATATATTGGTTGATTGTTTAAAACATTCATCTTGCAGCTACGACGAGTAAAGTTGCGTTTGTCCACACTGGGACAAGCTAATGACCTATGTTAGAGACCATCCGAAGGTTTTTTTAATTTTTCACCTTATAATTACAACTTCAAACAAGGAACCATATTTAACCATTGTCAGATTGGGGCATGCTGAAAATGTAAATCCAAGAATATTACTCACGGAGAAGAGGATATATATGAATTTGCCACTTAGCCAGCTACCTGAACTAAGTCCGAACCGTCAAGCTTTCCCGTTGGTTGAGGAATTCCTCGCTAGGAGCGAACTACTTCGGATCAAAGTTCACAATCAAAACGGGGTGACAGTGATCGACTGCGGTGTTCATGTTTCCGGCGGCTGGGAAGCAGGGATTCTGTTTGCCTCTGTCTGCCTTGGAGGGCTGGCCCAGGTTAAACTTCATTGGTTGGACTTTAGTGGGCTTCGCTGGCCTGCAGTTGAAGTAGTCACTGATCATCCGATCCGAGCCTGCATGGCGTCTCAATATGCAGGCTGGCCTATAATAAATGGCAAGTTATTAGCCATGGGTTCCGGTCCAGGACGCGCAATTGTTCACGAGGGTGGTCTGTTTAAAACGTTAGGATATGAGGATCATTCTGAGACGGCTATCATTTGTTTAGAAAGTGAGGAACTTCCTACAGAAGAGGTAATCCAGTATATTTTAGAGGAGTGTCAATGTGATCCAACTAATCTCTATATCTTGGTAGCGCCTACTGCGTCTCAGGTGGGTTCAGTTCAGATAGCAGCACGCGCCTTGGAGACTGGCCTATCGAAACTCATGGAACTTGGCTACAATCTAGGGAAAATAGTTTCCGGTTGCGGTGTTTGTCCGGTTTCTCCAGTAGCGTGTGATAATCTTAGTGCCTTAGGACGGACGAACGATGCGATTCTTTATGGTTCAACCGTACTTTACAACCTTCGTGATGAAGAGCGCTTAGATTCTCTGGTGAAGCAGGTTCCGTCATGTTCGTCCAAGGAATATGGTCGACCTTTTGTAGAAGTGTATAAGAAATATGGAAATTTTTATGATATAGATCCTCATTTATTCAGTCCAGCGAAAGTATGGTTATGTAATTTAAACAGTGGTCGCTCTTTTCATGCCGGATCCTTACGTCCTGATATCTTGCGTTGTTCATTTGGGCTAGAAACAAATTTATAGGGTTCGATAGCTAACAACATTCCATTGGAAGAATCAGTTTCATTAAAACTTGCTCTCCTCATAAAATTATTTCTTTCCAAGAGCTTTATGGATTTTAAATTGTCTGGGTTGGGAAACGCTTCGATTAATTGAAGTTTCATCTCTCTAAAACCATATTCGATTACTGCTTTTATTGCTTCCTGCATCATCCCTTTTCCTTGCTGGTCAAGCATCAGTTCATACCCTATTTCAGCTTTGGACTGCTCTTTGGAAATATTCCAAAAGCAAATTGAACCGATTAATTTATTTTCATTTTTAAAAGTAATTCCCCAGAGGATCCATTCATTTTTGGTGATCTCGTCGTTGATTTTATGAAGAAACTGTCGGGCTTCTTCATAAGTCTTGGCTTTTGCATCATAGAATTTTAGTAATCTTTCATCAGATTTAAGTATGAAAAATTCATCCAAATCTTCAATCTATCGGAAATCGTTTTATCCACATTGGATTTATTACTTTCATAAAAGGCTTTGAGTTGTTCATAGATTGCTTTCATTTCCTTAGGTAACGAGTTCAGATGTGCTTCGAGTTGAGCTACCTTAACCGGGAGTTTCTCTCCCTGGATATATGTTTTTTCTTCTTTATGGGCAAGCACTTCGACACTATGTGGTAACTCGTTTAGAATACTCGAAAGGCTTCCAACATGATCAATATCCTGATGAGTGAGAATTACCATGTTAAGTTGATTAAATGACACACCTACCTCCTCAATCGCCTCGCGAATCTGGGGTAGTTGGCCAGGATATCCTGTATCAATCAGAATAACTGTATCGTTATCCCAAATCAGTGTTGGATTAATGACACTCGGCGTTCCCATGATATTAGCCGATATTTCGAGCATATAAATCCCATTAGCTATTTTCATTTAATATCCCCTCTTACGAAATGCTTGATATTTATTCCTAATAGTTTATCACTCTTAGACATTATCGGATTTATCAAGGCTCATTTCCTCCTTCTCGTTCAAATTTTTCCTTGAGAAAAATGCCCCAGAATCATCGGAAACAGATCAATAATCCTCGGATGCTCCAACCTAACTGGCATACCAGCAACGATCATTGGCACTGTCGAATCCTCTTCTTCAAGCGATCCGTGGCTTCCTCCGCCAGGGTGAATCGGTCCCCCAACGGCAAAATATTCGTACCCTGAAGCAGCAGAAACGACCACTGGACTTTGCCCCCGTGCCTCAATGGCTGATATGAGACGAGTAAACGCATCTGGAAATTTAGCAAATTCAATTTTTTGATCGCCCTTAACCTGGGCGTCAACTACGGATAAATCTCCTTTAAAAGACCACCTTTGGCCGTAAACATCTTGATACGGGCCATTACAAGAAAAGAGAAGTTGTTTTTCCGTTCCGCCTTGTAGGACACAATACCTACCTTCAGAGACTTTCCAGGCAATCTGAGCATTGCGTGGATCTTTGGCCAGAATGCCCACGACGTCAAGTAAAATCTCGTTCTTACGCTGGAGAAAGTAAATAAAGGCCATCCGTTCATTCGGGCAAATGGCAATCTCTTTGTTATTGTCGTCATTTGCCTCTTCTGTAGCCCTTAACCGTTTAAACGACTTTAAAGCACTATCTAAATCAATCAGATATTCCTTACCAAGACCAACTGCCGTCTGTGAGTGATCTCCCGTGACGATAATCAAATTTTTCTCGACTGCTTCTTCCCAAGAACCAAACTCATCAAGGACCGCCGCCACTTGGGAGTCCGCTCGTTCAAGCGAAGGCCCGCTACGTAATGGGCCGTGCTGGTGTGAATATTTATCATTATCTGGGAAATAAACGACCATTAAATCGGGCTGATTCCCCTCACGAACAATCTGAGCAGCGATTCTCCCAGAAAAAGAATCATTAAAACCAAAGCGATGAAATGCCCCTCTAGGATAAGCATTTACCCGGCCGGTAAAAGATGGATGAATGAACTGGCCTAAAGTCAAATGAGAGGGGCCTGAAACCTCTGCATGATTAAGCTGAAAACGTGTTGCCAAAGCGAGCAAAAACGGAACCTTTGCTCGATAAGGGTGTTTAGCTCGATGCATGAAAAAGTTTACGTTTCCCGCACTATATCCCCTAGCTTCAAGTTCTTCATACAGGGTCGGCGTTTCCGGACTAAGGTGTTCTTCGTTGAGCTTAATTAGTAAGTTACGCAGAACCTTCTCTGTCCCAATTTTCAAGACACTATGTCTGGTTGCTCCGTAATCCACGATTTTTCGAATCTCCTCGTTATACCAGATAAATCCTGGAACCCTATGCCGATCAGGCCAAGTCCCCGTAATCATGGAACTCGTGGCGACTGGGGTCATAGTTGGGAACGAGGAAACAACACGGTCGAGATAGGTTCCATGTTTGGCAAGAAAACTAAAAGCAGGCACATTACCTTCCGATATCATTCTCCCCAAAACTACAGGATGAAGAGAGTCGACCACAAATAAGATTACCTTTTTCATGATCGACCCCCTTCTAAAATCTAACTCATATAAATTATATCAAAATCATCGACATATTGTCACAAATTGAATATTTTACAATTCCGCAGAAATACAATCCTCTTCTCATGAGGAGATTTTAGGAGCGTGGATACATAACAAGGCTAAAAGCAAAATGCTTCCAGCCTTGTTACGTCGCTGACTACCTGTTCACTGTACAAAAATGCTATGTATTTGACAACAAAAATAGAACATGATGTTCGCATTTTCAATCTCTCGTTATGTTTATTACGCTTTCCTGCTCCCCGGTTTAATGGCAGGTATCCCTTGAGCACAAAGCGGGCATTCCTGAGCTTCATATGCCTGGATGTGTAGCTGAATGAGAGAGGCCATCGGCAGTCCAAAATCCACTGTCCCGCCTGTTCGATCAACAAGAATACCAACACCCACCGGGATAGCCTCGAATTCCTGGACCACAGCTAAGACCTCACGAACGGATCCGCCAGTCGTGATCACATCCTCAACGACCAACACAAGTTCTCCTGGAGAAAGAGTGAACCCTCTACGCAAACGCATGATTCCGTTTTCTCGTTCTGTAAATAGCGCTCGCACCCCTAAAGCCTTGCCGACTTCATGGGCCACCAAAATTCCTCCCATCGCAGGTCCAATGACTGTTTGAATCCCCTTGTCGCAAAACGACGCAGCAAGTCCCTCGGCAAGTATGGCAGCCCGGTCCGGGTATTGAAGTACTTGGGCGCACTGCATATACTGAGCACTGTGTTTTCCAGAGGTTAACAGAAAATGACCGTCCAATAAAGCTTTACTTTTTCTGAACAAACCAAGGTATTCATCGGGTGTGAGCGGGGTCTCTTTTATGTTAGTATGTTTTTCCATTATATTTTAAGGGGGGTAGTCGGTTAGCTCCACCTCATTCTACACTTGAA
>Ga0307377_10003305_pt1 | contig 18315 bp, 19 predicted proteins | sample TR3MG_FD_202535 | JGI IMG/M metagenome (GOLD analysis project Ga0307377, IMG submission 202535) | Soil microbial communities from Risofladan, Vaasa, Finland - TR-3 | ecosystem: Environmental > Terrestrial > Soil > Coastal area > Acid sulfate soil | place: Finland: Risofladan, Vaasa | collected... | reverse complement strand
GAGACCATTGCTCACAGACTAGCCACTGCCTCCATGTCGTCTGAGGAAAAAGTTGACTTGGGAAGTATCTGCCCAGAGCCTTGAGCCGAAACTTCGAACAAAGCGAAGAGGTACCAAAAGCTCTCGACCACTGCTCATCGTCCTTTCCGGTCCTTCGGGAGTAGGCAAGGATGCGGTGCTTGCCAGGATGAGAAAGTTAGGGTGTACCTTTCACTATGTCATTACTGCTACTACACGCCCTAAGCGTGCCAGAGAGAAGGATGGAATGGATTATCACTTCCTTTCACGGAAAAAATTTCAACAAATGATGGACGGACACCAATTCCTGGAGTGGGCCAATGTCTATGGCAATTACTATGGTGTGCCGAGAGACGAAATTACTTCAGCTTTATCCACAGGAGTAGATACAATAGTCAAAGTGGATGTTCAGGGTGCTGCTAGTATCAAGAAAATCCTGCCCCAAGCAGTATTTATTTTCCTCATGCCCCCTTCAGAGGAAGAACTGGACAAGAGGTTGAGGAAGCGACATAGCGAATCTCCAACAGATTTGGCTCTAAGGCTGGAAAAGGCTGAAGAGGAAATAAAAAACCTGCCGCTTTTCGATTATGTAATAACATGCCGACAGAATAAGCTTGATGAGGTTGTATCCCAGATAGACGCCATTGTCGCTGCCGAAAAATGCCGTGTCAAGCCCAGGATCGTGCAGCTTTAACTACCACATTTTTTGACAATATCCCTACTTGACTTCTACAATAAGCACAGCATGAGTTTGGTAGGGCAACTTTACAGGCTGCAGCAGATTGACCTGGAGCTTCAAAAGAAGCAACAAGAGCTAAATGAGGTTGGAAATCAGTTAAGCGACAACAATGCCCTGGTTGCCGCCGAATCCAACCTAGTTTCACAGAATGAACAACTAGGAGACGCGAGGAGAAAGCAAAAGAGCTCTGAATGGGAACTGGAAGACCTTCTAGGAAAAGTCAAACAGATTAACAGCAAGCTCTACAGTGGCACAACTAAGGATGCCAAGGAACTGGTTAACCTTGAGAAAGAAGTTAAAAGCCTTAAGAGCCAGGTTAGGACGAAAGAAGATGCCCTCTTAGGATTAATGAGCCAGGTGGAGGAGCTAGAAGCTAAGGCAAAAACTACCGCCGAAGAGCTTGAGCAATTAAAGCGAGAATGGCAGCAGCGGCAAGAGACTTTTGGACAGAGGAAAAGCGAACTTGAATCCGTGCTTGCTAAGCTCAGAAGGGACCGTGATGGACTAGCGCAGCAAAGCGACCGCGAAGCACTCAATACTTATGAGCGACTCAAGCTAACAAGGGGGCAAGCTGTGGTCAAAGTGGAGAAAGGAAGATGCCTGGGATGCCATGTCACCGTGCCTACGAGTCAATGGCAGAAAGTCAAAGCTGGGGATTTAATCCAATGCAATAACTGCAACAGGATATTCTACCTGGAGTAGCTATACAGGATAGTGTTGCCTTCGAAACACTCCTATCCACTCCGACCAGCCGCTGGCCAAATCTACTGTGGATAGGATAGTCAAGTAAAAGCTTCAAGTGCCAAACAATTCCCATATTTCAAAAGCATTTTGTATTTTGCATTGTTCAGGATTTGGGATTTGGGTGTTAGATTTATGTAATCAACCATCTAATATGCTAAAATTGAGTTATTAATTAAGGTAAAATGGAATAGGAGGACGAATAACATCGCAATATTGGTTGCTGTGTAGAAAAGAAATTCCATGACATTGAACAGGAATTACCGTCCCAGATGCAGGCGCAGATACGAGCAACCAGAGCCGACATGTTGCCTGTGACACTGAAGGACTTGGAAAGTGCCTCACCACCTGCTGCGCATGATTGATGCCAATCTAAACCGCTCCAGTGAAGGCTTGCGGGTTCTGGAAGATGTCGCTCGCTTTCTTCTCGACAATACTGAATTGAGCCAGCGGTTAAGGGCTGTGCGCCATGATTTAGCCCGGGAGACCAAACCGCTGAAGATAGGACTCTTGTCTCAAAGAGATTCCGAACGTGATGTGGGGCACCCTTACCCTGTCCCACCAGGTGAGAGAGAACTTAATATAAAAACAACCTCACTGCAAGGTTCGCTGGATTTAGTTACAGCCAATGCTAAAAGGGTAGAAGAGTCTCTTCGCGTGGTAGAAGAGCTAGCTAAATTGCCAGAGGTAAGTTCAATGCTGAATTCAGCCAGCTTTGAACAGATAAGGTTTACTGTCTATACATTAGAGCGAGATTTGATTTCTAGGATATCACGCCGGGACAAGACAGAAAGAATGCTCGGACTTTACGTTATTCTGGACAGGCAATTTCTGGGGGGCAGGGATGAACTGGACATCGCCAGGCAAATTATTGAGGGCGGTGCCAGGGTAATTCAACTTCGCGACAAGTCCCAATTTTATCAGGATCAAAAGAGAAAACTGCTACTCATAGTGCAAAAGCTCAAGGAGCTTTGTAGTCAAGCGGATGTTCTATTCATAATAAACGATTATCTCGACTTAGCTATGGCTGTTGACGCGGATGGACTTCACATTGGGCAGGAAGACCTGCCCCTGCCTATAGTCCGCAGGGAATTGCCCATAGACAAAATAGTTGGTTGTTCCGTCACTACATTATCTCAAGCGACAAAAGCTCAAAATGAAGGAGCGGATTATATTGCCGTGGGCTCTATATTTCCCACAACAACGAAAAAGGAAGCCACTGTGGTAGGAGTGGATATAATAAAGGAACTCAAGCGGATAGTGTCTATACCTCTAGTAGCCATTGGCGGCATAAACCAGAATAATGTTAGTGAAGTAGTGGCTGCTGGCGCTGATGCTGTAGCTGTGATTAGTGCTGTCTTGGGTGAGAAAGATGTCAGGGGAGCTGTGCAAAAGTTGGTCGAAAAAATGGACTCGGCGAAAGGGGAATGTCAAAACCAGTAGAAGAGTTGGAGATTATCGCTGCGGAGCTTCGTCCTTACTTTGCAGCTGAGGATGAAGCACGAGAAAAAGCTTTGCGTAGTTGCCGTCGGGTAATCCGCTACAGTGCTGATGCTATACGTGCCGTACATCGCCAGGAGCACGATAAAGCAAAGCAACTCCTTGATTCAGCTCATGAATTACTTCGAGAGTTAAACCACGACCTGGCTGGACATGGCAGGCTACTTCATTCAGGTTTCGTTCACGACGCTCAAAAGGAGTTCGCGGAAGGGTATATAACCTTAGCCTTGATAACCGGGGAAAACTTGCCAAAGCCAGGAGTACTGGGCATAAGCAGTGCTGCCTATCTTGATGGCTTGGGGGAATCCGTGGGAGAGTTGCGGAGATATATATTAGATAGTCTGAGACGGAGTGATTTTTCTCGTTGTGAGGATTTACTGACCATAATGGATGAAATCTATGGGATATTGATAACCATGGACTTCCCCGAATTACTCGCTCATGGCTTGAGGCGAACCACCGACACCATACGGAATATTATTGAAAGAACTCGAGGTGATTTGACGGTATCCTTAAGACAAAAAGATCTAGAAACGAAGCTCGCTGACTTTAGCTAGTCACCCTTAAAAGCCAGCAACCATCTCACCTTTGAACAGTCACAATCCCATCTCTTTGGCTACCACTTCCCTGTAGAAATTAGCGTCGCCGAAGGTAAGCTCTCCAGCCTTGACACGCCTGGTGTAGTGATGTAGTTCATGTTCCATGGTAGCCCCAATTGCCCCGTGAATTTGGTGCGCTAAGTTAATGACGCGCTGGGAGGACTCGCCTATCCACGCCTTGGCAATGGCTACTTCTTTGGTACATGGCAACCCTTTGCTTAGCATCCAGGCCGCTTGATATGTGCTAAACCTGGCACTATCAACATCTGTTGCCATGTCAGCACAATAGTGCTGTATGATTTGAAAGCTACCAATGGGGCGGTCAAATTGCTTCCTTTCTTTAGCGTAGTTGAGTGTCATTTCTAGCACCCGCTGAAGATTGCCAACCATCTCGCAGCATTTTGCCACTGCTGCCCGCTCGATTATCTTCCGCACTGCACTCCATTGCTGGTCCAGCCGTCCCAAAATGTTAGCTTTAGGTACTGGTAGTTGGTCAAAAACTACCTCACATAGCTTATCACCGGCGATGCTCTTTAAAAGAGTGTAATTTATCTGTGTGTTCTTGGCATCTATCATGAATATGGTGATTCCATTTTCAGGTTTCGTCCTGGTTACACATAGCAGGTAGTCAGCTATATGAGCATCGGGGACAAACGGTTTTGTGCCATTGAGGATGTAGTTGCCTTCATCGGGAATAGCCTTGACCGTGACTGAAGAGACATCGTAATTCTGACCCCGTATTAAATACGGGGTGGGTTCGTTTAGAGCTAAGGTAAAGATTTTCTCCCCATGGATTAGCTTGGGTAGATATTCTTGTTTGTGCTCTTCGCTAGCAACATCTAAGATGGGTAAGCCTCCAAGAACTACTGTGGAGAAAAAGGGACCGGGCAAACAAGCACGCCCCATCTCCTCCAATAGTATTGCCAGGTCGAGAAAATTCATGTCGCCACCGCCATATTTCTCCGGGAACGCCAAGCCAATCCAGCCTAACTCTGCCATCTCCTGCCAGAGCTCTCTAGAATAGCCTGTCTCACTTTCTTCCATCTGTTTAACAAATGTTTTCGGGCACTTATCAGTCAGGAAGTCGCGGGCTGTCTTTTTTAGCATTTCTTGTTCTTCAGTAAGAGTTAATTTCATCGCTATCCTTCTGTATCAAACATTCGAAGTGTCATTGTGTCATTCTGGGCCACAGCAAGAATCTCTCAGTCTTCGAAACTCTTTGCTTCGCTCTGGGTGACACATTACGAACTTGGCAAGCCCAATCCTCGTACAGCCAGGATATTTTTTAAGATTTCCGTTGTGCCTGCTTGCAGACTGTAACCTTTAGAGCCTAAGTATGAATGAGCGGCCATGCCCCGCAGGGGTACTAACTTGGAATCCGGCATCAGTTGTCCATGGGGGCCTAAGATCTCCATAGCCACGCTAGCCAGGCGTTTCTCAAACTCTGTGCAATAAGCCTTGGACATGGCAGATTCCCAATTAGGCGCACGCCCTTCTTCCATGACTAAAGCCACTCTATAAATAAGCAAGCGGCCAATTTCAAATTCAATCTGGAGTTGCGCCAGTTTATTGCGAATTACAGATTCCTGAGACAATCTATTTTCTTTGGTGAACTGTATAATAGCTTCGAAGAGGGGATAATTGCCCATAAGACGTTCCATGCCACTCCTCTCGTAACCAAGCTGATGAAGGACCTGATAAAAGCCCCGGTTTTTCTCCCCTACTAAATATTTTTTGTGCACGCGTACATTATCAAAGAAAAGGTCGTTCCAGGCCTCGGTGCCGGTAATATCAGTCATAGGGATGCGACTGAGGCCTGGCGACTTTGCATCCACGATAAACTGACTAATACCCCTGTGCTTTGGCTCCGCGGGGTCTGTTCGGGCATATATATCAAAGTAGTGAGCGAAGGAAGCACAGCTGGTCCAGGTTTTTTGACCATTGATTATATAATAATCGCCGTCTTCTACCGCCTTGGTTTGCAGCGAGGCCAAGTCGGAGCCTGCGCCAGGTTCACTCATTCCCAGACCAAAATAAGCTTCTCCCTTCGCGATCCTGGGCAGAAATTCCCTCTTTAACTCTTCTGAGCCGAAGGTGAGGATAGCACCTCCTATCTGGCGGTCGGCAAACCAGTGGCAAGCTGCCGGCGCCCCGTAGCGCAGCATTTCTTCGGTAAGGATAAGTCTATCTATATGGCTATGCCCCTGTCCTCCATACTCTCTGGGCCAGATTAGACCTATCCAACCTCTCTGTGCCACCCGTTTGGTAAATCCAAGGTTAAAACCTTGTATCCAGGCATCACAGGCGGGTTCCCAATACCCTTGCTTTATCTCCTCTTCTAAGAAGTTGCGCACCTCCTGTCTAAACTTATTCTGTTCCTCTGTGAAGCCGAAATCCATCTTTTTTCCCTTTTTCAGAGATTGATGTTGGAATACTTCCTCCACGGTCTAGTCACACATTTATCTTCCAGAGCATCGAGTGCCCTGTTTATGACTTTTCTGGTACCTGAGGGCTCTATCACATCGTCGACATAGCCTCTCTCCGCAGCACAGTAGGGGTTTTCGTACATTTCTGAAAATTCTCTTATCCTTTTTGCTCGCACCTCATCGGGCTTGTCCGCCTCCCTTATTTCTCTGGCGAAGATAACGCTGGAAGCGGTTTCGGCGCCGACAATGGCAATTCGGGCAGTAGGCCAGGCAAAGACAAAATCAGCTCCAATGGATTTGTCCAGCATGCCGAAGTGAGCGCCAGCGTAGGATTTTCTAAGTATGATTGCAATCAGGGGCACCGTGGCATCAGCCCAGGCAAAAAGTAGCTTGGCGCCATGTCGCAGGATTCCACCCCAATCTTGCTGAGAACCTATAAGATATCCAGGAGAATCATGAAGAGTGACCAAAGGAATATTGAATAGGTCGCAAAACCTGACAAACCTAGCCCCTTTGTCGGCAGCATCAATATCTATGCAACCACCCATCCATTTCGGTTGGGTAGCTACTATTCCCACAGGACGCCCGTTGAAGCGGGCAAAACCTGTGATTATATTCCGGGCGTGGAGTCCCAAGGTCTCAAAGAAATAACCTTGGTCAACTATTTTTTCGATAACTTCGTACATATCGAAAGGTTCGTGTGGATGTTCTGGCAGCAGGCTAATTAAATCCTCTTTCCTTTCTGGATTGTCGTCCGTTTGGATACGGGGTGGGTTCTCTTTATTGTTGGAAGGCAAAAAGGACAGAAGTTCCTTGCACTTATCCAGGCAATCTGCATCATCTTCAGTCACGACGTGCGTTTGCCCTGATTTGATGGCATGAGCTTTGTAGCCTGAAAGTTCCTCAAGGCTGATTTCCTCCCCGGTTTGCGTTTTGACGAAAGCAGGGCCAGCAATGCCCATAAATCCCGTGTGCCTGGTTTGAATGAGGAAATCTTGCATTATAGGATGATATGCCTGTCCTCCTAGACAGGGACCCATAAGCAGGGCTATCTGGGGGATTATCCCCGACGCAAGTATTTGAGACCTGAACAGCCATCCGTAACTTTCCAGTGTATCCATCCCCTCCTGCAATCGAGCACCTCCAGAGTCATTCATACCTACAAAAGGCCATCCATTCTCCTTGGCAAAATCTATGGCACGAACAAATTTCTTACCATGATACTCGCCAAAAGTTCCCGCCATTGCGGTAAAATCCTCAGCAGCAACAACGACATGTCTGCCATTCACTTTGCCGAAGCCAGTAACTACCCCTTCAGCAGGTATCTCCCTCCGATCCATGCCAAAAGCGGTTGTCCTATGCTTAACGAACAATCCTATTTCGGTGAAGGTCCCGGGGTCGAAAAAATAGTCTATCCTTTGCCGAGCCGACATCTGTCCCTTCTTATGTCGCTCTTCAATCGCCTTGGGTCCCCCCATCTGTAAGATGCGCTCTCGTCTTTTATTCAGTTCTTCCAGCTTATCCAGACCTTTGTCAGACTCATCAGCCATGATTAAGCCTCCTTATGATTGTAATTAACCGCGAAACTCTTTTAGTTCCCCTCCCTTCAAAAAGGGATTCTTGTACGAAATTATACGGAAGACTATATAAAAGTGGTCGCTCCTGCTCAGCCTGCTATTATATGTCATAAACGCCTGCTTTTCAATATTTTGCTGCTACCACCACTTCTTGGGCTAACTGCAAAGCTCGAATCAGAGCCTTGGCTTTGTCCAGCGTTTCCATATATTCAGCTTCCGAATCAGAGTCGTAAATAATGCCACCACCTACCTGAAAATAAGCTTTGCCTTCTTTGATTAAAAAAGTGCGAATAACGATGTTGATATCCATGTCCCCATTGAAGCTCAGGTAACCTATGGAGCCGGTATAGACGCTCCTCTTGGTCGGCTCCAACTCATCAATGATCTCCATAGCCCGCACCTTAGGAGCGCCGGTAATAGAGCCGCCGGGGAAAGTAGCCTTAAGCAGGTCAATGTTGCTCTTGCCTCGGCGTAGTCTGCCCACGACGGTAGAGGTGAGGTGAAATATGGTGGGGAAAGTCTCCAGGATAGCTAATTCGGCAACCTTTACCGTGCCATAGCGGCAAACTCGCCCTAAATCATTCCTCTCTAAATCAACAATCATCACGTTTTCTGCTTGGTCTTTGGTACTGTGGGTCAACTCTCGAGCCAGGCGATGGTCTTCAACAGGGTCTCTACCTCGTGGTCTCGTGCCCTTTATCGGTCGCGTCTCTACCAGGTCGCCTTGCACTTTAAGGAACCTTTCCGGAGAGGCACTGACGATGGTCACTCCCTGGAAGTTGAGATAGCTGGCAAAGGGAGCGGGATTAACCATCCTTAGCCGTTTATAAAGCTCGTATGGTGGAATTTTTAAATCAGCCTCAAACCTCTGGGAAAGGTTGACCTGAAAGGCATCGCCAGCAGCGATATACTCCCGTACTCTATCCACAGCTTTGATGTATTCTTCAGGGGTAAAATTGGACTTAAGCAAGACCCTCCTATTTTCTTGGATGGGCTGAAATTCACCCTCACCTAACCTCTTCTTTCGAGGAAGAGAGGCTTCTTGCCCAGGAGAGGCAGCGTGAAGCCAGTCCTTCAGTTCCTCGAGTCTCATCCTGGCCTGCTTTAACCGCTGTCCTTCTGCCACCTCGGGAAAACCTGTGGCAACAAGGTAGGCTCTCCCATCCAGGTTGTCAAAGGCGAAGATGGCATCATAGAAGGCGAAGTAACTCTCAGGGAGTTTAAGGTCGTCTATAGCTGTGGATGGCAGGCGTTCGATGAAGTGGCACAGGTCATAGCCAAAATAGCCAACTGCTCCGCCAAGAAAAGGCACAGGTACTGGGCAACGGTCTAACTTATACATCTCAAGCAGCTTGCCCATAGTATCGAAAGGGTTACCGTGCTGCACTTCGTGCTCCCGCCCGCGAACCAGGGTGATTTCAGAGCCTCGACTGCTCATCACCAGAAATGGTTCACTGCCCAAAAAGGAATATCGCCCCAGCCTTTGAGGGTCCATGCCGCTGTCTAAAAAGAAGCTATAAGGATTATCTTTGACTAGCTCAAAAAGCTCAGGAGCAGTTAAGAGAGTGAAGATTTCTTCGACCAGAGGATAGCGATTCATTAGCTAACTTGCTTTCACGAGCCGAGCTTCGAGTGCTCACTAGGAAAGTAATTATAGCAATTTGGTCAAGTATGTTCCTCATAGACTACTCCTAACATATGCTCAAGGTCAAGTTCCCTCTGAGTCTTCCGTGAAGCAGCATTTTGTGTGCCGCCTCGCTTTTTATATGTCTCTTATTTATTTGTCTTTCTCATAATATAGAAACCATAACCGTAATATTCGGAGTATTTTCTGTGCATGTCAATTTCCAACTGAAATGAATCAAATATTGACTGTGTATCCTTGTTAGCCTGATACTTACATCTCATTTCAGCGAGTTTTTTCTCTGCCGGTGCATAGTAATCCGTCCACCATGATTTACTGGGCAATGGAAAATAGCCAATCATTTCATATCCAGCCGACTCCACAATTGAGTAAATATCTTTATGATATTTCATGTCAGGATATGCCTCTGCAAAATAGTCTTTAATTTCCTGTGGCGTTTCTGTCTCGAACCACACCAACTCGCTTACAACCAGATATCCTTTGGGTCTAAGCAGCGCTTTCCATGACTTAAGGGCAACCGCGAATCCCATAATGTTAGCTGCCCCTTCCGACCAGATCACATCGTAACTTCCGACACGGAAACTCATTGCCGCCATATCTCCGACGACACAATGGATTTTTATCTCCAGTCCTGCTCGGTGGGCTTTACGCTTGAGAGTATCAATAAATGGAGCGTGGTTATCCAAAGCAGTAATATTTCCCGAACTGAGTTTTGCCAAAACTAGAGTCTGGGCGCCGGTTCCACATCCTACATCAAGTATTTCAGGCCATTCGCACAATTCGGCAAGCATTTGAAAAGCTCTCTTTGTTGATCTTTCATCACCCGGTCCCTGTCGCGGCAAGGATTCAAATATTTCGAAGTATATGTTATCCATTTTTTCGTTTCTCTTAATCTACTTAACTAACCTTTCAATAGATATGGTTAATGCCTAGGCAAATTTTGCCAGAATAAGCAGCGTATTTAACTCCCGATTTTTTGCCAAACCTTTCCAATGCACAAAATTCAAATTTGTGCTTAAAATCGGCTGGCGAGTCCTTGCAGAGGATAAGCCAGCAAGCTCCTTTTCTGATTGGCGGAGGGGGTGGGATTCGAACCCACGCCCCAACAAAGTCGGGGAGCGGTTTTCAAGACCGCCACCATAAGCCACTCGGTCACCCCTCCTTATTTCAAATTCTACTTCAAAACGACCTCTTCAGCAATCTCGCCAACGCTTTGCCGGCATGACATCTTTACACCACTTTGACCCAACATGCATAATATACAAACCAGCGGGGGTAAGACAGCACAAGTGCCCAGAGGAATGTGCCTGAACGCTCTACTTTACGTTAAACCACGCCCTGAGAGGCAATTATAGGTGGGTGTTTGGGACGGCGAGTGAAGACGCCTGTTCTTCCTGTAACATTGACTGCACTGGCTTAAATATCAAGCACTTTATAAGGTTAGGCGGCTGGGGGAGCTTGTATATGCTGCTGAGATATACAAGAGCACTGAACTCTCAGGATAGCTCGAAGCTCTGTCGGGAGAAGGAATGGCGCTCGGTCTCCTATGTTCGCGTAGAACGAGAGTAACCTGGCCAACAGAGCGTATTGACCAAGTAACGCCAGAATTATTCCGAAAATTTTCATGGGGAGTACTCATAACATACATAACATTAGAATAGTAGGGATATCAGTATGCCTTAATTTGACCTTTGTTCTAGTTGACTATAAAATAGACTTGGGCGAGTAAACCGGGTGACCGCTCTGGATTTAATTTGCCAGGGAGGAAAGTCCGAGCTCCACCGAGCAGGGTGCTGGGTAACACCCAGGAGAGGTAACTCTACGGAAAGTGCCACAGAAACACACCGCCAACGGCTGGCTCAGCTAGCGCTGGTAAGGGTGAAATGGTGAGGTAAGAGCTCACCAGCAACTAGGAGACTAGTTGGCTGGGCAAACCCCACCCGGAGCAAGACCGAATAAGAGGGCTCAACTACTCCAAAGTCTCAAGGCTCTGGGGTAAGTTTAAGGTGCTCGGCCGAGGTCCTCGGGTTGGTCGCTTGACCCTGGTGGTAACATCAGGGCTAGATGGATGGTCACCGCCCCCACGCTGTTGGGGTACAGAACTCGGCTTACAGGTTTGCTCGCCCAAAATATTTTTTCGGGCTTATATGTGGCAAAGGACAGGGATGAGACCCAAGCCTTGACCAAGGGACTATCCAAGGTGAGCACAAGGGAGGACATAGCATCCCAGCTGGCATAAGCAAGCTTGTTAAATTAGAACTCCGAGCATAAACTAATTATACCATGGATGTCATCCCCCACACGCTTCGTGATTTTGTTCTCTTTTGTGCCCAGCGGCGAAGCCCTGAGTGGCCGGCCATTTATGATGAAATGACCAAGGTAGCCGGACGCAAATTGTTCCAGGGATTAGGCTACAAAGAGCTTAAGCAATTGGGGTTATCCTTCTCCCTGTCTACTGCGGACAAAACCATCCAATTGGTGAAACAAGTTACCTCCCAAAACCAGCGGTAAGAAGTATTTTACAGTCTTGCATCCAAGGTGATAGCATTAATGTAGCCAATTCAAGGAGGCTTGTTATGCGGATAGCTGTGCTTGCCGATACTCATGTCAACATGCTTGAAGACCTGTCTAAAAAGATAATTGACGCCCTCTCCACGGTAGATTTGATAATCCACGCTGGGGATTTCACCGATGTACAACTGCTTAAGGAGTTGAAAGGACTGAGAACGGTAAAAGCAGTCCAGGGTAATATGGATTCAAGGGAGCTAAAGGTCATGCTCCCAGCTAAGGAAATAGTTGAAATAGAGAATAAAAGGATTGGTATAACTCACGGCTCAGGCGGTCCCGGGGGAATAGAAGAGAGGGTAAGGAAAGTGTTTGAATCAGACCGGATTGATATTATCGTCTATGGCCATTCTCACCAATCCCAAAACCAAGTCCTTGAAGATGTTTCCCTTTTCAATCCGGGAAAGGCCACAGATTCTTTTGGCATCCTCACGATCGACGGAGGGGTCAAGGGAGAAATAATCAGCTCTCGATGATAATGATTGGTCTATCGTTTTATCACGATAGCGCCGTAGCCAACCACTCGGGAGAAGTCGCCACTCGTGTCTCCGCTGGTGGCGTATTTCAATAAACGTGCACTTTTAGCTTTCATTTCCTTCGCCGCTACAATGATTGAAGCTACCGGACCATACCCACACATGGTACAATTGAGGCGTTCACAGCGCTTATATAGTTCTTCCTCATCAAGAGCAACTATGGCTTCTATCATGGAACCATCTTTTTCCACAGCTACGGGGTGCGGCTCATAATGTGTGAAATCGCTACTGGCTATAAGGATTAAGTTATCGTCTGCCTGGGAAATAGCCTTGCCTACTTTCCGAGCTGTTTCTATGTCTTGAGCCAGCATAGTTATGGGCACAATCTTTATCTTCTTATAGAGGTGTTGAAGCCAGGGTAATTGCACTTCAATACTGTGCTCATGTATATGAGCTGTTTCGTCGGCTTTGATCACCTCCCCCAAAAGCTTTTGAGCAAGTGTCTTATTTATTTCTACTTCACCCAGGGGCGTGTTCCAGGCGGCTCCCGTCCATACAGAAACAGGATATCCATAGCCGGTGTGGTTAGGACCAAGTATCACTGCGGTATCGAATACACCATCATCAGCAAGTTCCTTATAGGCATGGGCTGCTACTGGCCCAGAATAATAATAGCCAGCGTGAGGAGCGACGATAGCCACAATCTCCCTCGGCCCTTCGCTGTTCACCTGGGGCATAACTCCCGGTCCAAGTTCATGTTTATAGCACCATTCAATCTCCTCTTCTAACTCTCTGGCAGTACCAGCATAAAACATACCGGAAACAGCAGGTTTTCTTGTCCTCATTAAGATACCCCCCATAAAAAAGAGCGGCTACTCTTTAGGCTTTCTTTTCGCCCGTTTTCCAGTCTTTTTCTGGACCTCCCCAGTTTCTCTCTCGGGTTTTTCTTTGCTCCCTTGTGCAAACTTCTCTATTCCCAGCCTAGCTTGGTCACGCTGCCAGCGGTGTATCTCATCCAGGGCTGGGGGAAAAACACTAAACACCTCTATATCAACGGGAAATTGCACCGAGTGTCCTTCTTTAATGAACAGAAGCCCTGCCTCATCATCTTTAAGCGTCTCGCTTATCCTCTTGGCCATAAATTCGTTTCTCTTCTTCGTCGCCTCAAGATAAAATTCATAAACTTTATTTGCCACCTTCTCACTTATAAAGCCAAACATCAGACATCTCTGCCAATCCATAACCTCTTCAAACAATTCCTTTTCTTCAATTGCCTCAAAGACAGCGCCATTAGTACACTGGTTTTTCGCAATTTGATAACTGCTTGCATCTAGCCTCTCTACTGCCTTCATGCCATCCTCACCAGCTTGAAAGATTGATTCATGGTAAACCCGATTTACCCTCCCGATCTTCGACACCAAATTGGTTAGCTGTTCTGTTACTTGTTGCCAATAACGAGTACATTTTTCTTTATATTCATCAGGAGCGTCCTCGCGGGAATATACAAGTGGGACGAGGTAAAGCTTCTTACCCTGTTTAAAGCGCTCAGCTTCAAGCCTCTCTATTTTACCCAATTGCTCTGACATGGATGTTTAGTTCCCGAAAAGAAAATCCTCTAAGGCTCCAATGCACCCTATACTGGCATGGACCTGAGTGGAAAGGAGCAAAGCAAACTTTTCATGGCTGCTACCTATCAAGCTCTCTTTCTTTTCCCCAGTTTTGCATCATCTCCTTGATTCGCTGGGCAAGTTTAGGGTCCTCCTTGAGACGTTGAGTAAATATAGGGCAACTCTGAAGGATCATCTCCTGACTCATAGAGGCCAAACTTTCCATAATCTGGTCTAGTTCGCTTCTGGCCTGCTCAGGGAGATTTGTCCCTTGCATCGCTATCCTGAACTGCGCAATATCTTCAGTGCTAACCTGGACTGGAGTCACACAGTTTTTGTACCAGGCACATTCCCGACATCTGACAAGCGCTGTAACTTCATCTAGAATATCACCCATTTTTAGTCCTCTTGATTAATCTAATTTTACATCTTTTCCCGATATAAAGGAAGTCAAACTCAATCTCAAATCGCTTGTTTTCATAATTGATTCTTTGTGCTATAATACCAGAACAAATTAATGCCAGTGACAGCAGGTACCCTGAGGGTTTAAATAACTTGCCTGCCGAGGCTTAAGGTAGCCCTGTGTTATCTGGCACAGGGATTTTTGTTTATAGATTTCTCCTTCCATGACGGGAGAGAGTTAAAGAGAAGGTAAATATGTTAAGAGAAAAGAAGGTACTGATAGCAAGCAATCTAGCCGATGATTTGTCGCGAAGCACTATTATCATCGCTACTAATTACCAGGGTCTGCTTGCTAAACAAATGGCCGAGTTGCGTAATGCTTTGGCTAAAGCAGGTGTCGAATATCATGTTGTCAAAAATACTTTACTCTATCGTGCCGCTGAAAAAGTAGGTAAGCCACAACTGATGAATATAATCGAAGGCCCTGTGGCTCTAGCCTTCGGCTACGATGACGTAGTTAATGCAGCTAAAGCCCTTAACCAATATATCAAATCCACGACGTTGCCTTTACAAATTAAAGGAGGGTTATTAGGAGATCGAATTCTGCTTCCAGAGGAAGTGATAAGCTTGGCTGATTTGCCACCTAAAGAAATTCTCATCTCCAAACTAATTCGACAATTGCAAGCCCCTGTGGGAAATTTACATAATATTCTTAGCCTTCCCCTGCAGGGACTATTGAACGTGTTACAAAACAGAGCTCAAATTACTAGCGAATAACAAAGGAGGGAATCATGTCACCAGAAGAATTAGAGAAGGAAGCTAAGGAAGAAGAGGTAAAGAAAACTCCCGAGGCAAAGAAAGAAGGTAAGGGAAAGGAAATCAAGAAAACTCCCGAGGCAAAGAAAGAGGCTAAGGAAGCGGAAGTAAAGAAGACTCTCGAGGCAAAGAAAGAAATTAAGGGTTTGACCAAAGAGGAAATTGTCACTGCCATCAAGAATATGACGGTGCTAGACATGGCTGATTTGGTCAAGACTCTGGAGAATGAATTCGGGGTTAGTGCTGCCCCTGTAGCAGTAGCAACAGCGTCGGCAGCTGCTACTGGCCAGCCAACAGAAGCACCTCCAGCGGAGGAGCAGACAGAATTCACCGTCAACTTGAAGAGCTTCGGCGAAAAGAAAATCGAAGTTATTAAGGCAGTGCGTGAGGTAACCACCCTGGGATTAAAGCAAGCTAAGGATTTGGTGGAAGCTGCTCCACAGGTAGTAAAAGAAGGCATCGCCAAGGAAGAAGCCGAAACAATAAAGCAAAAATTAGAGGCTGCTGGAGCGACTGTAGAGATTAAGTAGGAACACCTCAAAATTCTCCGAATTGTTGGTGGGGAGGTTGAGTAACATGTCTTTAGCTAGTTACCAAATTATCTTAGTGATGGGGGGATGTTTCCTTCTTCTGGGGATCATTTTTATTCTTTGGAACAAGAGGGAAAAGAAAAGATATTACAATTCCATTTTGTTAACCCAAAGAGATATCAAGGAGACTATAACCCATGAACATGAGCGTTTCTGGCTACACGCCTGGCAAATAGGAGGCAGGATTTCCCTTATCATCGGTATTACGCTGCTAATTATTGGCGGGATTCTGTGGTTCATTGCGCCTTAAGCTTGTCGTGGCATTGGAGAACAGAGCAGGAGCTTTTTGTCAAGGTGACTCATATGAAATTCCACGGGTGTTTAATTCTCTGCACCCAGCCTATCAGTGACCTCCTTGAGTGATACTTTGCCGGCAGACAAGACCATTTTCAACGCGTCATCAATTGATATATTGGTCCGGATAATGTCATTTTCCCTTACTATTTCTAGATAGCCAGATGTTGGATTGGGAGACGTCGGTATAAACACGGTGAGCAGCTTTTCACCGGACTCGACGCGTGATTCACTCGTTACAAAGCCCAGAACTCGCATACCCTTCTTGGGGAACTCTACTAGTACTACCTGTAGGAATTTGGTCTCGCTAGAGGTGGTGAAGCTTACCATGATTTGCTTAATGCTTGTGTAGAGATAGCGAAACAATGGCACTCTTGCCAATAAAGACTCTATATAACGAACCAGTCTCTTTCCAATAACACTGGTCGCTACAACCCCAGTTAAGTAGATTAATACTACTGTTAAGGCGAAGCCCAGGCCGGGAATTGTGCGCCCTAATAGCGCCTCGGCTACAGGCTGCGCAATGTTGTCGATATAGCCAAAAAGCCAGACCAGTATCAATATAGTAATAATAATCGGCACAATAACGAGGATTCCTGCGCCGAACTGTGTTCTTAATTTCTTACCTACCCTACTCGGAAATTTCCTCTTGCTCTGCTCCATTGCCTTTAGCCTCCTTGTTGCACTAAGTGTGCTGCCCGTTCATAGTAGCGCTTGATAACCATTTTGACGCTGACGCATTCTATTTCTGACCTGACGCGTATACCGAATATGTTTCAGGTTTAGATTATTTCCTTGTGCCGGTATTGTAGAGCTTCAGCCATATGGTGTGTCTTGATGATGTCGCTATGCTCTAGGTCGGCGATGGTACGGGAAAGCTTGAGGATGCGATGGAAGGCTCGGCCGGTGAGATGAAGCTGCTTCATGGCGGCGCGAAGCAGGCTCTGAGCTGCTGGCTCCACCGTGCAGAATTCCTTCACCTCCTTGGGCGTCATATCGGCATTACATCTCAGCTTCGTCCCCTGAAAACGTTCAAGCTGTATTTCATGTGCCGCCTTGACCCTGGCCCTGACTTTATCCGAGCTTTCCCCGGGCTTATCTTCAGTTAGTTTTTCATAATCAATATGAGGAACATCAACAAAGATATCAATGCGGTCCAGTAATGGTCCGCTTATCCTTTTATGATAGCGAGAGATTTCTCCTGACGAGCATTTACATTCCTTAAACGGGTCGCCATAATACCCACAGGGGCAAGGGTTCATAGCTGCAACCAGCATAAAGCTGGCAGAGAAGATAACACTGCCACGAGCACGGCTGACGGTAATTGTTCTATCTTCTATGGGTTGGCGCAGCGATTCCAGAGTAACATGCCCAAACTCAGGGAATTCATCCAGAAAAAGCACCCCGTGGTGCCCCAGGCTTATCTCCCCGGGCCTTGGCCATTGTCCCCCTCCCACCAAGCCAGCATGGGAAATAGTATAGTGAGGGGAGCGAAAAGGGCGCTCCACAACGATGGGAGTGTCTTGCGGTAACAATCCACTAACGCTGTAAATCTTGGTTACCTCGATAGCTTCCTCCATGGTCAACATGGGAAGTATCGAGGGCAAAGCACGAGCCAACATAGTCTTACCGCTTCCCGGTGGACCACACATGAGGATATTGTGTCTTCCTGCCGCTGCTATCTCCAGAGCTCTCTTGGCATGCTCCTGACCCTTAATATAAACAAGATCGAAGGCATAACTGGGTCGAAATTCCTGCTCCCAATTTAGCTCACTATGGTACTCCGGGATGCCTATTTCGCCTTGAAGGTGAACAACCAGTTGCGCTAACGATTCCGCAGGGAATATATGTATATTGTCTATAAGGGAAGCTTCTTTAGCATCGTCACAAGGCACAAATACAGTAGATAAGCCTTTATCACGGGCTAAAGCTACCATAGGCAATACTCCATGGGTATGGCGTAGCTTGCCATCCAAAGAGAGTTCCCCTAAAAAGATACTTTGGGTGAGGTCGGCGTTTAGCTGTCCTGAGCTCATCAGTATGCCTATGGCTATGGATAAGTCATAAGCAGGGCCTTCCTTTTTTAAGTCTGCCGGAGCCAGGTTGACAGTAATACGCCTGTTAGGGAACTTATAGTAGGAGTTTCGTATGGCTGACCTTACTCTTTCTCTGGCCTCCTGGACTGCCTTGTCTGGTAGTCCAACAATGGTGAAAGAAGGTAAGCCTGGTGATAAATCCACTTCTACTTCCACTACGGCTCCCTCCAGACCCACCACAGCAGCACTTTTTACTTTGGCTAACATCTCAAGAACTTCTTTCA
>Ga0307377_10003304_pt1 | contig 18320 bp, 35 predicted proteins | sample TR3MG_FD_202535 | JGI IMG/M metagenome (GOLD analysis project Ga0307377, IMG submission 202535) | Soil microbial communities from Risofladan, Vaasa, Finland - TR-3 | ecosystem: Environmental > Terrestrial > Soil > Coastal area > Acid sulfate soil | place: Finland: Risofladan, Vaasa | collected... | reverse complement strand
TAACATACCAAATCTATTAATAGAAAACTTATAAAACACATAAAAAATATCATCTTACAATCACTCAACTATTTCCCAAACTTTTTCATCGCAGCTTTTGAAAGCGATCACTTTACCATCTTTTAGTTGATACATAAAACACTTTCCATCTTTTGTAGTTATAGTGCTTACATCTTCAATCAATGAAATATTCTTAACATTAAATTCATTTGGATAGAATACATCAGAACTAAGAATTCCAATAGATCCTAAGGTTAAAATTGTAATCAACAATCCTACTAAAATATTATTTTTCATTTTTAATTTCTCCTTTTAAATCACAACTACTCTATTTCTCATTATTTCTTTTTGGTTGATAATTTCTGCTTTGTTTCTAGTTCTTAAAGCTCGTTTATGTGCTCCTTCCTCGCCAAACTTATTAATAGAATAACTTCTAGATTTTCTTTTGCCTTTAGAAAACCACCTTGCTACCCACCTACGATCATATTTTCCATTGACAATTCTTTCAATTCTGCATACACCAGTTTCTTTTTCCATTTATTACTCCTTATCGATATTCATTGATAACTTCACCTGGAAAAATATTAAAGTGATTACCAGGTGGATCCTCCCACCATTTATTAAATTCTTTTGAAATGGTATGTTTATATTCATAACCATATAAAATCTCTTTCATTAGTTTTCTAGCAGCTTTTTTTCGATCATAATTTTCTTTAGTATCGTAAATATGGTAATGATGTATTTCTTTAATAGTTGTAGTAGGATTCTCTTTATACACCATCTTACATATAACAAAAGTTACTAGTATGGCAACTGCATATATTAATCTTAATAACATTGTTATTTCCTATTTTTGTAAACAACATCCCAAACATTCTCTCCAGTGTTTATACAATAAAGAAATGTTTTCCATGACGCTGCTACTTCATCATCTAAATTTTTCTTTAATATTTCAAGAACTTCTGCTTGGGTTGGATTGTCCCCGTATTTTGAATTTGTCCAACTTTCATAATATGATATCAGTTCTTCACAAATCTTTAAACCGATAGATTCTTTTATCATTGAACCTCTTGGTTTTAGCATTCCCTTTGGATTATACATATGAACTTGAACTGCACCCTCTGGTATTTTTTCTAATGATTCTACTGTACCATCTTTTTTGATTTTTAAAAATGTCATTCTATCCTCCTAAAATATTAGAATAAAAAATAAAGGATCAGAAATAAATCTGACCCTCTATTTGTTGTCTTAAAGGTTAATGGATGAGCCGCTGGTTAAAAGACCAACAACCCCACTTAATTGCTCCGGGTCGTCGATATGAAAAGAAGTTCCATTTGTACATTTTGATATACTGTTAAGAAATTCCTGTTGACAATCATTTCCAATACCAATCGAATCAATTCTTATACCTCTCATTTGATGTAGAACAAAATCTGTTACATCAGCAGTTTCTCCATCTACGTTCGGCATTCCGTCTGTTATCAAGATAATGTGTGAACATTTATATTTCATAGCTTCTTTGATAGCTGGTAACATGGCTGTTAAATGACCAGCAAAAATTGCTCCAATATCATCTTTGATAACATAATGAACACTAGAATCAAATGTTATTATACCATCACCAGGTTTTATGTGAGTGTTTAACGCTCGTTTGGCGTGTTCTAATTTAAAACCCAGCATACTACCGCTTGTATCAAGAAGAAACATTCTAGAATGGGTTTTTGTTTTTGGTCCATTCTCAATATTGGAAAGTCTTTCTCTGGCAATTTCTAGATCTGTTTTCATAATTACCTCCGTAATTGTTTTCTAAATAATAGTAATTGAGTTGTTATTTCAGTCGATATTTCTTGTAAAAGAACACCACATCTGTTAACTTTATCCGGGTGATATAGTTGTATTGCATTTTTTACTGATGAGTAAATAATATCATAATCATCATTAGGTTTACACTCAATTATCTCCCAGATGTTAAAGTTAAATTTATTGTTTATCGGTTGAGGTTGATTCTTGTTCTTTTCTATTTCATCTACTAACAGGTTCAGAGTTTTAGCCAATTCATCTTCTAAATGATCAACCTTCCTCTCAAGATCATGAGACAACATCAAATAATGACGAGCTGACTTTTCTACATCATTAAGTTTCTGTTGATAGTCAAATGATGGATCAAGGTGATTAATACTCGGTTTGAAATTATGTTGGAAGTTAGGGTCAGGCCGTGGAATATTTGCTCCCCAAACTATTTTCCAGTCACCATCCATAATATTTTTCGACTCTCTTAAACCATAACCCGCAGCAGCTCGAAATACCTTTATAGCTTGGATCTTCCTTCCATTCAATATTTCCTTCCAATATTCTAAAGTTCTATAGTCATTACCAGTAGTTACACAATGACTTCCTTGATGACGAAGGCAAAGATCTCTGTATAACACACCTGTTTCTAAACCGCGTGTAATCTCAGGACCAGGAAAGATGATTTTACCAAAAGGGGTTTTAGAAATAATATTACGAATACCTCTTTTATCAAAAGAGTCAAAAAACACAATAGGAACAGGAAACTTTCCATAATTATTTCTATCTGCACTTTCGAGAGCTGTTGCACGATCATACATTAATTTATATCCTTTTCTACTAGGCCAAAAACTTATGAAGTCTCTTTCATCAAACATTTTTATTCTCCTTTCTTTTCTATGTTTTTTAGTTTTTCTCCTAACCATAAAATTTCAGTTGCCCAAGTATTTAACATTCTAAATTCATATTCCATAAGAGCTACTCTAAACCATAGTTGAAATTTTGGTATTTTATGTTTTTCACTCTCTGGAATAGTATCAATCTGATACTGAATTTTTGAAACTTCTTCCCATTCTTCCGTGTCGATAAAAATTTGTTGTAACTCTTTTAACTGTTTTATATTCATTTTTTAAACCTCCTTCTATTCTTAGTATTTTATTCATTTTTTATATTAGCAAATAATAGAGAGGACGGGTTTTGAAGTTAATTATTATTATGTCTAATGACTAAACAATTAACGACAACCTACCATCTTGTGAACTTAAGACCGGCCAAGTCTTTAGGTGTTCACCACACCCAATCTATTTCTCAAGACAAATAGTCTTCTAAGATTTTTGGTACCTAAAATCTTCTCAGATTCTTTATCTACTCTCTATTATTTGTTAATATAAAAAATCTATTCTTTATCAAACCAACAATCAATTGGTTCTTATCAAATATTTATATATATAGAAGGAGGAATCAAAAATAAATATAATATTGGGTCACTAAAGATAAGTAACCCAATATTATTTAAACAATATTTTTAAAAACTTTCCTTAAATAAATTGAAACCTCTCTGAAAATATTTGGTCCGTGTTTTGGTTGAGTATTACCAGCAATATTTAGAACCTTTATATTCTGAACAGCAATCCATGTTACAACATTACTTGGTGGTAATGGATTATTTAAGTAAATATCAATGTAAGGTTTTTTATATTGTTTAATAGCATTGAGTGTGCATCTCTCACCGGGAGAATCAAAGTTATATGCCAATCTAATTGTTGCATCAGAATCTTTTACATTAGCCCAAGTTCTTTTTGCGTAACCTCCTTTATGCTCTTTTAAACAATAAACTGTTTGTAGAAGACCTTGTTTCTTACCTTCAGATGTTATCCAATTTTTTGGTGCCCAACCACCAGTTTCAAAACCAAATTCTTTTGCTATACATAATCCAGCTTGATCTGCTCCACTTTGTCCACCACTTATTACTTTCTTTAACGTCATTGTTTTAATACCATTCATCAAGAACTTTCAGAGTGAATGCAAGTCCAACAAATATTAATATTACTTGAATCCAACCTAACGTTACTAAACATAATATAATAAATAATAAACGTTCAACAAATCCTACTGGATTTAAAATCCACCAAAAGAAAAGAGAAATATAAACTGGAAAAAATACACCACACCACCCAATCACAATTATAAGTGTTTTTTGGAAATTATTATTTTCAATAATCTTTATAAATTTTTTCCTAATAATATTAATTATTTTCTTGAATTTTTCTTTCATTTAACCACCTCTCAAATGCTTTTTCAAATTTTTCATTTATCTTATAAAATTGATTATCTATTCTATCAAGAGATCTTTGCATTTGTTCTTCACAACACATTGAAAACGTCTCTTGAAAGTCAGAGTTTGTTTTATCTACTTCATGATTACACTCTTCAAAATATTCCAGTTGTTCTTTAACATTGTTCATAATATACAAAACTTTTTTAAATACTTCATCAAATTTCAAATTATCTTCTAAAGTAGTAATGATTTCATCTGCTGAATTAGAATATCCATTATCATGCCATTGCATAAAACCACCATTTAAAACCTGACCTATGAAATTTCCAAAAACAACAGCTGTTCTAAAGAACGATCCCAACTCATCTTCCACGGCTTGTAAAAATTGTCCTTTTGTCATTCTTTTATTTTCTTCTCTATTCCAAATTTTATAAGCCTGATCCATCATTGTTTGATGTAAACCATTTTCACTCATTTTACAATTTCTCCTTTTTTAAATCAGTTTGTTTTTTGTCATGTATATCTATAATTAATGAAAGAACCCCAGCCGGTTGCTCATTCCAAAATTCAATATCAAAACTACTATAACCATATTTTTTAGAAATAGAAGCAACATCTACAACTTTCTTTTCCCAATATTCACTCATCTAATACTCTCCTTTCAACGTAGGATAAGATATACTAAATTTTATGGAGGCGGCAGAGGGAATCAAACCCTCGTACACGGGTTAACAGCCCATCGCTAAATCACTCAGCTACACCGCCTATATATTTCTTTTTGTTTATCTTCGTCTACCCAACTATATATTGAATCGTTAAGTAAAACACCATCATAATATGCTCGCATTACATCTTTAATATGATCATCATATTTTTCAAGTACTTCTGAAGGAATAAAATAATCCTCATTATCTTTTGAAGAAAAACCAGTAACACCTGGTTCACATTTAACCTCACATTTTAATAACGTTTTATAATGTTGTTTTGAAATATCAACTTCTTCAATTGTAAGTACCCCAGTAACTACTTTTAATACTGGTAATATCATTGTCCATTCTATTGAAATTCTTATCATTTTTACTCACTTTCTGGTACGCCCGGCGAGATTCGAACTCGCGACACCGAGATTAGAAGTCTCGTGCTCTAATCCACTGAGCTACGGGCGTGTTTGTTATCAACACCAAATGAAACCCAAACTGTATAATAGCACTTATCGCAAATATATCCCCTCATCGAAAAGTCATTATGAAAACAATCTAATTTTGAAGAACATTTTAAACAAATACCATTGTTAAATAGTCTCTTTTCTTTTAATCTTGTATATATTGCTACTGAAATTACTAATATAGCAACTGCAGATCCAATTAAAACATCCATAGTAACTCCTCTTTATTATTCTACTCTCATTAAAACAAAACCGTCCCATCCAAATCGAAGATGAGGATACTTCTCATCTATTGATTCCATTATCTCCCATATATTTTTTAATACTTCTGATTTGTCTGTACAATAGTTTAAGTCCATTTTATTTCCTATATTCAAAGTTTATATCATTAAATTTTTTATCAGGAAATTCTTTAAGTATAATTTTTGTATGCCATCTATGAATGTCTTTTGTTTTAACTTCATATAGCTTTCCAACTTTTAGAAACTTGTTTGGGTCATCATTATTTCCCCACGCTATTTGTTCTTTTATTGCCCCACCTAAAAATTTAACTTTCATTTTTACTCCTTAAAAATATGGTGCACCCAGCTGGGTTTGAACCAGCGACCTTCTGCTTGTAAGGCAGACACTCTCCCGGGCTGAGTTATGGGTGCATTAAAATTGGAGACAACGAGGGGAGTTGAACCCCTGATAGGAGTTTTGCAGACTCCTGCCTTCCCACTTGGCTACGCTGTCGTTTATTACCAGTCTTCTGTATTAGTTAAAAGAACCTGTTCTCCACAAGCACAACTAACTTTAGATAGTGTTCCTAAACTTGTTGGAGAAAAGCAAAAAGTCATTCTTTCACCTATTGCTCCACTATATTGAATTGGACATATTTTATCATGTTCTTCTAACCAACTTTTAAATAAAGAAACTTCTTTTGTTGTTAATTTAAATTCCATTAAGCACTTCCGTATTTATCAGAATAAAATTGATTGAAGTCATTATCAATTTCAAAACCCAACTGCTCTAATTTAATTTTATCATCATCAGATACATCATTAGAATTAATACCACAAATGTACATAATATCATGTTCACAATTTGTTGGATAGTCCGGATTTCCATATTTCAAAAATATTTGTAATGCTTCTATAAGTTCTTTCATTTATTCACTCCTTTTTAAATTCGTTTTAGTCCCACCAACCTTCGATATATTTTCTCATATGTTTAAATAATATATCAAGATCTTGTTGCTTTAGATAATCTGAATGTTTATATAATATCATACGCTCTTTATGTTCCTGCTCTTTCTCTTCTTCAGTATTAGCTTTTTCAACTTTAAAATCCAATGTAGTATATTCTTCATTTCCTTTTATTGGAGTAAATATCATTTCACTTTCACCCCATTTTTTTTCATGAGGTTTTAGAACATTTTCAAGGTATTCATCTTTTATAAGACGATTTAATAATAATACAGCCACTTTTATTTGATATGCATATTTTTTGCTATTAGTAGAATTTCCATATTTTCTTTGAAGTTTCTCTACTTGCTGCAATTTAAACTGGAATATTTTATATATAAACCAATGATCCCAATCTCTATCTTGCCAGATAACTGGAAACCATTTTATGAGATTTTCTATTCCATATTTAATACTTCTGAAAAATTGCCAAATCTGTTTCACATGTTCCTCCTTTTAATTGAAAATGGAGCGGACGACAGGATTTGAACCTGCAACACCGGGGTGGAAGCCCAGAGCTCTACCAGTTAAAGCTACGCCCGCTTATACAAACTGTAATCGATTTACTATTGGACATTGACCTTCAGTACATTTGATTTCTTGCATTCCTTCTAAATTATGAATTTGAGAAAGATGTTCTCCAAATTCTTTTTTTGTAAGTAGTTTACATCTTTTCATTAGAGTTTCTTCATAAGTAGATACCTCATAATAATACCTACAATGTTTTCTAAAACAAACAAATGAAACAGAATAATTCATTTTTCTCCTGGTGGTGGCGGAGGGAATTGAACCCACTCGACTCACAACGGAGACCGGATTTACAGTCCGGGCCGCCTGCCTTAACGGTTTACGCCACCAATGTTTTATTTTTCATACTTCTCAAGTAAATAACCTACTAACTTATGAAGCATTTGAATATACCAATATGGTTCAAAAATTATATTGTCTGAAATAAAACCTTTTGGCCATACTCCTGTATCTCTTAAATATTTGTATGCTTTCATATGTTCTTCATTACTTGGATCAAAAAATTCTACAATATTTATTTTTTCCATGTATACCTTCTTTCTACCAAGTTTTGTATTCAAACACTCTTGAAGGATATAGCTCTTGATGATAATTACAATCAGAAAGTACATCCTCAACCCACCTGATTCCATATTGCAATCTGGGGATAGCAAATTTTCCTATATCTTCATTATGAACTGAAAAGAACAAATCAATTCTATTTCCTGTTCCTTCAATTGGATTACTATCTTTATCTATATCTGGATTCGTTTCAATTTCTTCCATATATTGAACTCTAGTTTTAAATTTCTCCATCATAAAATCTTCAAACTTTTTTATTTTATCTTTACCAACAACTGTACTTTCCCACACACAAACTTGATTAAAATTTTCTTTTTTCACAATATTAATAGTTTGATTCATTTTTTCACCTTTTTTTAAAAGTTGGTACTCCCGAAAGGATTCGAACCTTTGACCTCACGCCAATCTAGCGCTAATACCGGGCATAAACCGGTTGCTCTACCAGTTGAGCTACGGGAGCAATTTTGGGGTGAGTGACGGGTAACGATCCCGCTAAAAACTGGTTCACAGCCAGCTCCCTCGCCATCTGGGTCCACTCACCATATTTATATTTTTCTTTTGAAATAAGGAGGATTACCCCACAACATTTTAACTGTTTGTGGATGCATAAAACCTATAATAATAGCTCTCCACTTCATTTGTTGATAACTTTTAATTAGTGGATATATTGTTATCATTCTTATAATTTGTTTCCAAACTGGTACACCAAACATCCAGCCTATTCCTTTTGGCTGCCACCAATTGTTATTCACACCAAACTGATTTGTACCAACAATAATATGATATCCTAGTTTCCAGTGTTTTAGAATATATTTAATTTTTTGAATACTAGCACTCATTACATGAGTCGCCTGCACAACTTCCTCATGTTGGTTTTACATTAACTTTATCTACATAATCTGTTTGATACCAACCAGTTCCTTTTAAATGAAAAGAACTATGAGATATTAGTTTTTGTAACTTTCCACCACATTCACATTTTTTCGGTTCTTTATTGTCTCCTAGTATTAAAACTTCTTTAACCTTATCACACTGATTACATTTAAATTCATAAATTGGCATTATATAGCTCCCATAGTTATCATATAAAATAAATTTAAACAAGCTACAATAAAATAAATAAATGTAATAGCTTTAGACACAACTCTTATTGATTTTCTACTCCAATATTTTATGATTAAAAAACAACCAAGCAACATAACAATAAATTTTGGAATAATCAATCCCAATCCATTTCCAAACTGCTCCATAAAATATGCAACAATTGGATTCATTTCATTTGCAAGTCCATTACCAACCATAACATATGTTGTTGCTCCATCTATTATTTGAAATATACAAAGTAAAATTATCCATATATAAACATTCATAATTTCATCCTTTCATTTTTTCCAATCAAAAATACACCAGCCGGTTTCATTAGAAATCCAATCAGAAATTTCATCTTCTTCTATATTGTCTGGAACTTCCACTATTTCTTTTACACCAGCTTGTTCAACTGTAAGAATATTACCATCAGATTCTAAATCATATTTAACTTTTACTTTCATATTTATCCTTTCACAACTCCTAAAGGTTTAAGTTTAACAAGAATTTTTACTAAATCTTTTTGATTTTCCATAACTTGATCTATATTTTTATAAGCATCGGGTGCTTCAGAAAGATCTAACATACCATCTGGATCTTTCTTTGCTTTTCTCTTAACTTCTTTCCATCCATCGTAAACTATACCTTCCATTGATTTTGTACATTCATCAACAGAAAGAGTTCTAGAAGCATTCATCCTACCCATTTTTCTTCCAGCTCCGTGTGAGCAAGATTGAAAAGATAAAACATTACCTAAACCTTCTACAATATAAGAATTTGTTCCTTGAGAACCAGGAATTATCCCAACCTGACCTTCTCTAGCACTTGTAGCTCCTTTTCTATGAACCCAAACATCTTTACCAAAATGATGCTCTAAATTTGCATAATTATGATGAATATTAATTTCTTTAGTAAATATGACTTCACCCAATGTATATACAACAGCTGCTTTAAATAATATCATCATTCTTTTTCTATTCTCTTCTGCAAATCTTAAAGCAAGACCCATATCTCTTAAGTATTGACCACCTTCTTTTATATCAGTTGGAAGAAATGCTAAATCATCATTCGGAATATTTGAATACCATTTTTTATTCCACTTTAAAGCTAGTTCATTATAATAGTTTGCAATTTTACTCCCAAGATTTCTGGAACCTGAATGAAGCATCAACCAAATATTTCCATCATCACCAGATTGAATTTCTATAAAATGGTTACCACCACCCAATGTTCCAAGACTTCTTTTAAACCAACTCCAATCAGATGGTTTATACCAACCAATTTCTTGTATTGGATTTTTAAACTTGGATAAAAATTTATCAAATCCCGACCATTCTTCTAATTCCTTATCATGCACATTACCTTCTCCAACAGGGATCATATTTTTAACAATTTCTCTAATTGCAATTATTTGATCTTTTGTTATTTTCTCAGCAGGATAGTTAGTTTGAACAGCACACATTCCACAACCAATATCAACACCTACTGCATTTGGTATAACTACATTTTGACAAGTTATTACACCACCAATCGGCATACCATACCCTTGGTGACAATCAGGCATTAATGCAACATGATGAACTAAAAAAGGAAGTTTAGATAAATCTAATGCTTGGTTCTTTGCTCCATCTTCTACTTCTTCATTCCATGACCAAACTTCTATTCCGCCTTCAGTTTTGAATTTTTCCATTTCACTCCTTTATTATTTTAATGTAATAGGGACTACCTAAATATTTTTTACCAATAAAATATAAAGCAGCTGATATTGGCCATACTAATATATTAACAATCATAACACTAAGATAAGATATTACTTCATTTTTATTGTTAACAAATACTATTGTACCATTTTTAAACACCAAGAAAAATGACACAATAAGACCAACGATAACATACAATATAATCATATCATTTTCTCCCTTCATAAAATTTTATTCGGTCTTCAAAATTCATAAACCATCCTCTATATGTTTTATCATATAGGGCTTTTGTTAATAAACTAATTGATATATTTTCAGGTATGTTTTTAATCTTACGATATTTTCCAGGCGAGATGGTTTCTAAAAAACCAGCTTGCGCAAGTTGATTTCTATAAGAATCAATACTGTTGTCACTTTGACATATACACTTAACACCTAATAATTCTGTTCTGGTTAATATTTCACCAATTTCTTTTTTATTTATATAGTCTACTAATGTTTCCCACGTATTCATTATTTTGCCAATATTCTTTGTTTTATTTGTTCTCTTGGTAGACATGTTACACCTGGATATTTTCTTTTAAAAATATTCATAACATCATCTACTGCTTTTTCGAAAAGATGTATATCTTTATTTTTTCGATATAGTTCTCTTGTTTCTCGATTAAATGAACCTCTTTTACTACAAAACTCTAAACAACATGCTCTTACTATACATTCTTCACATGGATCCTTCATACATTCTCCCTAATTACATCTAAATTTTTATTCAATAATTTAATATTACTATCACTATAAAATTTAGTTATTTGGTTTGAACTATTGTATACTTCTTCATATAGTTGTTTCATATAATATTCTTTATCCTTATAGTATAAATCTTCATCAATTCTAATTAATCTGTACTTATTTTGAATACACCATTTTTCTAATGCTATATCTTGCTTATGTTTATATAATAATTGATCTTTAATATTATCAAAATGCCAAATACCATCATATTCAATACAAATTTTTAGCTTATTTGAGTATAAATCTCGAACTATTTTAATATCATCAAAAGTGATAATACCACCAAATGTCCAATTATCATCTGGAAAATTAATCATAAAATAATCTCTAACTTCACGTTCACCTTTTGAAGTAAAATAAAAATTATTTTGTAAAACTTTTTTCGAATATTCTTTATTTTGCCATAACTTTTTTATAATCGGACTCATTTTTTTTGATAGATCTTTTTTACTTTTCTCTGACCAACTCGTTTCTCTTCCAGAATTAGAACATGATTTATTACAAAAATATTTTTCTTTTTGTGGAAACAACTTTTCTTTTTCACTTACTTGAAATAATGTTCCACACCTAAAACATATTACTGTAAAAGTTTTTATTTTTCCGTACCTTTCTTCAGCCTTATTTTTTAGTTTATTTAAACATTTTTTATGATTATAACTATTATTTTTTTTACAATATCTTACATGATTAGCGAATGAACCATGTTCTATCAAAAATGTTTGATTACAATACTTACAAGTTCTAATGACTAAATTCATTATTTTTCCTTTTTTAATGGTGGAGGTGGGGGAGAGTTGAACTCCCCGTCCGCAAATCTTTTTCTTTAGGCATCTCCGTGCTTAGTCTACTGTATAATTTTATTTAGAAGAGTCCAATAGACAACACTACTTCTAAACTATCCTTCAAATTTTCGTTCATCTGGTTAGGAGGAAATCACCAAAGAACTATCCCTCTGATCGACGCCCAATTTATTCTCGAGGGAATAGAATAAGTGGACGGAACTATGCCGCTAAGCGTAGTTCTTGTTGAGTATAGTCGTCTGCGACTAAGTTAGTGGTCGAATTTTAACGAGGCCTTCGACCAACCCCGACACGCAACCTAAAGATTCACTACCTGCGTCGAAACCTTGTTCACCCCCCATATCTATTTGTTCTATTTATGTTTCCTGGAAAGCACAATAAACCATGAAATACCACAATATTCACAAAATTTTACACCTTCTCCATGTTCTTTCTTCTTTATTAATTTTCTTCTACATTTTGGACAACACATATTAATACCCCTAAATTCGAATTTCAGCCTCTTTAAGTTTTTGTTTTGCTACTTTATCATAATTGCAACTGTCAACCCACATCGATAGCATTTCATCATCCATTTTAAAATCGCTTTTAATTTTATGGACAGATAGCATATTAGCTTTTGCTCTCATTGAAGCTGCATAAAGATCGTAACCAAATCTACTTAAACCACATGCTTCTACTGCTTCTTCATTACTTGTTTTTAGAATTTGATTATCTATCATCAATTTAGCAAGTTCTACCTTTTCTATATCATCATCTGTATAATTGATTAAAAAATCCATCGAAAGTTTTCCTGGCGTGTCACTTGTGGCTGGTTGGGCTCTAACACCAAATATATAATAGTAATGTTTACTCACTTTACATCCTCCTTAATTTAGAACAAAAATAAAATTAAACGTATCTTATTTGAAAGGAATAAAAAAATGTCTGAATATCAATATCCTGAATATAACGAGAAAGGAAAAATAATATGTCAACTTTGCGGCAAGCCTTTTTCTATTATTGCTCCAAGTCATTTGAAAAGAAAACACAACATATCATTTGATGAATATAAAAATAAATTTCCTGATATTTCTGTAACTTCTAAACAGTTTAATACTAGCAGAAAATATGAAACGTCAGATTTGTTTACTTCAAAAGAACCTTCTATTGAAACTCCAATAAATATTGAAGAACCTGACGCAGATCCAATCTTTGAAGATCTTGAAAAACAAACACCAGTTAACCCAAAGATAGAAAAACCAGATAATATATCGTTAAATAGACTTAGAATTTTAAAAGATATACAAAAATATTATAAGCATACACAACAAAATTATCTAATTCAAAATGTTTCTAAAAATGGTAGATTAGAGTATGAATTTATTACTGACTATGCAGATCCAGTTCTAAAGGTTATTGTAAATTTTCCAAAAACATTCTGGCATAATAATGATTCATATCAAGATCCAAACAAAAATATTAAACTTATGAAAGATGGATGGAAGATAATTGAAATTCATTCTAACGCTGCTTCAACAAAAGATATCAATGATGCAATGAAAAAATAATCGTTCCAGAAAATTTCTAAGAACAAATAATAAATAAAATACCAAATAATTTACTAATTTTAATAGTTACTGATTAAGTTACTTAGTTGGGGATACCTGTGATGGGTATCCCCACATTTTCAATTGTTATTTTACATTTTTTATCCCCCTGTTTTTTGAGAAAAAATTAAAGTAAATTCTTCTTTCTATATTCAATAATTAATATATATAGTTTTCTATTACTAAACTAAAAGACTATTTATGTTTTTCTAATCTTTCTTTTAGTTTAGAACAAATATTAAATTAGTATATTTTACGTTTAGTATCCATCATAATAAATCTCAAGATAAGGGGAGATAAGAATAATATGTCAGTCTATCCAACCCAAGAAAGAGTAGTCGATCCATTCTCATCATACCATTCAAATGTAGTAAACAGATTTACCAGACTTATATCAAGAGGCGTAGATTGTTTACACTCTACCCACGCAATGGATGTATCAATTGATTCAACCTCTCCTTTAGATACTGTTGTTGTAAGTACAGGCCAATGTTTTAAAGATGACGTGTTAATATCAATAACAGCGGATCATGAAGTTGATTTTTCAAATCTTACTAACTACATTAGTGCTGGAGCTGGATTTGATGAAGCTGGAACATACTATATAGTTCTTGAATATACTTTTACAAAATCAAAACCTGCCCCTCAAGCCTCAATAAAAATTATAAAACCCAGTCAAAGAACTACTTATATAATAGATCCAAAATATCTATTTTTAAAAGCTGTTATTGTAATTTGGAATGCTGATCATTTTGAAATTAGTTCACTTGATGATAAAGAACCCGCTGCCCCAAATCCTACCTATTCAAGACGTAAATTTTCTCAATTATTTATAGGTATAGAATTTACACTTCCATCATTTTCACAAGATGATGACGAAGGTAGAATGATATATGTTCTAGATGAAGATGAAGTATATTATGGAGCATCTGGTCACTGGGAACCAATGAATGCTGTAAGAGCATCAAAAGATACTACATCTGTTGGAACAGCTGGAAAGCTTGGTTATTTAAAAGCTGATGGTACTGTTGATGCAGCAATTTCTACAAGTCCAATGTATTTTGCTGATTGTGTTGTTACACAAATTGGCGCTGATGATGGTGACGGAATGGTTAGATTGTATGGTCCAGTTACTAACGTTCAAGTGCAATCAGGTATTACAATTACAGCTGGTCAAAGTGTATACTTATCAGCAACTGAGTCAGGACAAGTAACAAACTTAATTCCAGATCCATACCACCAATATGTTGGAGTATGTACTGGAGCTGGTTCTGTTGCAAATACTATCAATTTATGGTTTATGCCAAATGCGAGAGAAGAAGGAGGTGCATCTTCTCCAAATTGGTTTGATCAATATCTGAATTTACTTTTAAATTCAGTATATACAAGAATGACTGTAGATACTTTTGTAAATACAGATCGAATAGATCCAACCACAACAGCAGAATTAAATTTATCATATAAACGAATAGATGGCGTGGCAGCAGAATTTTTACTAACTACAGATTTAGTAGAAGATGATTATGATCTAGATGGGACATCTGGTGTAATAGTTAGTTGTCAACTAAGTGCTGATGACGATGGAGATATTGATTATTATGTATCAAATTATGGTGGCGCCGATGGATGGGAAGGACCTATAGATTTAAATGTTGTCCATGATTTTGCTCAAGTTACTATTCCTCTTGCAAGTGCTTCTGGTTTTGAGATTAATGAAGTTGTTACAGAATCAATTTCAGGAAAAACAGCAATTGTAAATGGTATATCTGGTGTTAATCTTCTTCTTAGAAATGTTATCATGTCAACATTATTCACAGTTGGTAGAACTCTCACAGGTTCTGAAAGTTTAGCAAGCTCGGTAATTCAAGCACCTGGTCAAGAAAATAGAACTTCAGATGACTATATAGATATAAGAATTAAGGCTATTTTTAATGGCACAGGATATATAAATGATTATGCTCTTCTTTATGATGAGGACGAAACTATATTAGATACAACCCCAGAAAACGAATATAATATTGAAACTTTATATCATGATGTTTATACTAGTCCATCAATTGACGATGATGGTCTTGCTAATTTAGGTGTTCCTCTTCAAACAAGAATTGAAGGTTACTTACATACAGAAGATGGTACTGCTAATACAGTTTGGGAAGTAGTACATAGTCTTGATATATCAGATAGAATAGCGTGTGTTGTTTGTACTGACTTAAGTTATAATTTAATAACACCAACTTCTATAGTTTTTGATTCGGTTGATTCGTTGACAATAACATTTGCAAGTGGTAAAACCGGATATGCAAAAGTTAGAGGATAATTTTAAAGGAGATTAAAATAGTATGTCAAAGCTAGAAATTATAAGTGATAATATTTATAGAAAAACTACAACTGGTGCTGACTATAATCGTCCAACTGGTGTACTAAAAGATGAAGAAGTAACTATAACAGCTGGTCAGGCATTATCAAGAATTGTCCCTATTGGATTTATGTATGAATCTGGAATTAATGCTCTTGAAGTATACGTAAACGGAGTTTATAAAAGAGCAAATGCAACAGGTTTTTCAGGTGATTATACAGAATATTCAAGATCTTCTGTTCAATTTGAAGTTGGAGAGATTCTTGAAGATGACAGAGTCCGTTTTAGAATAACTACAGCATACTATAGAAATAGAGGTGGTTTAGGTACTTCAGGTTCATCAGGTTCATCAGGTTATGGATTTACTTGGAAAGGACCTTGGGTAACTGCATTTGATTACTATGAATTTGATGTTGTTGAGAACGGTGGTACAGCTTGGGTAGCAACAGTAGATCATAATTCATCTGCAGCAACTGAACCTGGTGTTGGAGTTGACTCAACTTCTTATTGGGATTATTTCTTAGAAAATCCTGAAATTGGAACTTCAGGATCTAGTGGTTCATCTGGTTCATCTGGAGCAACTGCTGTCGTGGCAGTGCGAGACTCAATTGCTGCAGTTGACTGGACACTTAGTGGAGGTCTATATTATTATGATGTTGATATAACTGCTATTGGAATTAAAGAAGTAATTGTGCAAACATATGAAGATGATAAACAAGTAATACCTTCTGAGGTAGAATGGATAAGTACTACTTCAACTAGGATTTGGATGCCAGATGGTACAGAAGTATTAGATGTAATAGTACTAGGATAATTACTTATTTTTGGGGAGATTTAAATAATGGTAAAATTAAAGAAACTTGTTTCAAATTTTTTAAATGAGTTAAATACGGAGGATCATAAACAAGTTTTTAACTCGCTTAATATGTTACTAGAACATCTTGAAAATAGAGATGACCCAGAACCAATAGAATTACAAATTGTAGACTCAACTTACCAATTATTAGAAAAATTAAATGATGTACAATCTCTCCTTAGAAAATATCAAAAAAATATTAATAAAAATCTCCCAGGTAATAAGTTAACTTCTTTATACGAAAATAATAAATCAAAAGGATCAAATATTTTGTTTGACTAAATTCTTCAAAATAGGAGAATAATTTAATATGATATAAAAATGAGACTAACTTTATGGCGCAATTTATAGGTGGACATTTAGTTCTATCAGTTGAAGAAAAGATTAAGTTTGCTGGTGTCTCAGAATTATACCATGATGGCATTACTCTTAAATTTACAACAACAGTTTCAGGAATAGATCCTGTTGAGATTCAAGATTTAGTTACTAAAGGATATGTAGATGGTTTAATAGGAGGATCAAGTGGTTCTTCTGGAAGTTCTGGAACATCTGGAACATCTGGAAGTACTGGTACATCCGGAACTTCAGGTTCTTCTGGAATCGGTTGGAATTGGTTAGGGGAATGGTCCGATGGTAGTTCATATATAGTAAGTGATGTAGTTACCAACGATGGAGACATTTATTTTTGTAATCAAGGTAATTACGCAGATTCTACAAATGAACCTGGTGTTGGAATAGTTTGGGAAGATTATTGGGATTTAATGTCATCATCAGGAACATCTGGAGAATCTGGAACGTCAGGTTCATCAGGTTCAAGCGGTGACACGGCAATAGGTGGTGCATTTGTTCATGAGCAGACTATAGCATCGGATCATTGGTACGTTGAACATAACTTAGGTGAGCGATATGTTAATGTTGAGTGTATGGATGATATTGGTGAATTAGAAACTCCTATGACTATTTTATTTACTGATGATACTTCATTGCTTATTATATTTGGTAATGGTCCAATATCAGGTCATGCTTCAATAGTAAGTGGCGGTGGTCAACCTGGTTCAAGTGGTTCTTCAGGAACTTCTGGCATAGATGGAACTAGCGGATCATCTGGAACATCAGGAATAAATGGAACATCTGGTAGCTCAGGAACTTCAGGAGATTCAGGAACATCAGGGTCAAGTGGTTCTAGTGGTTTAAGTGGAACAAGTGGTTCTTCAGGTAGTTCAGGGTCAAGTGGAGCATCAGGAACAAGTGGTAGTAGTGGTTCATCTGGTAGTTCAGGAGAATCTGGAACATCTGGTTCATCTGGTAGTTCAGGAGAATCTGGAACTTCTGGTTCAAGTGGAGATTCAGGAACAAGTGGATCAAGTGGTGATTCAGGAACAAGTGGTTCTTCTGGTTCATCTGGAACAAGTGGAACAAGTGGAGATTCAGGAACATCAGGTTCAAGCGGAACAAGTGGAGATTCAGGAACATCAGGTTCAAGCGGAACATCTGGTAGTTCTGGTTCAAGTGGTAGTAGTGGTAGTTCAGGATCAAGTGGAACATCTATTACAAAGTTGGATGATATTCCTGATGTAGATATAACTAATGTTTCT
>Ga0307377_10003302_pt1 | contig 18329 bp, 34 predicted proteins | sample TR3MG_FD_202535 | JGI IMG/M metagenome (GOLD analysis project Ga0307377, IMG submission 202535) | Soil microbial communities from Risofladan, Vaasa, Finland - TR-3 | ecosystem: Environmental > Terrestrial > Soil > Coastal area > Acid sulfate soil | place: Finland: Risofladan, Vaasa | collected... | reverse complement strand
CATGGTTGTAGATTTCGCGTTCGGCTTGGGGGCTCTGCACCTGGCACCGCGGACCATGCGCCGGAAGATTGGTTGCCTCTCCTCGTTCTTCGGCTTCCTGGTAGATACTGGCTGGTGCCAGTCCAACCCCGCCTCTCGGATTCCTCTGCCCAAGCCTCCCGGAACATTGCCGCGAGTGCTATCGGCCGCCGAGGCCAAGCAACTCGTCCACGCGGCCGCTACGGTACGGGAGCGCTGCCTCCTGCTGGTGTTCCTGGGCACCGGGATTCGCCGGAACGAGGCCGTGCAGATCCGCCTGGGGGACCTGGACCTCTCCCGGGCTCAGCTTCTGGTGCGCGGAAAGGGCAGCAAGGAACGGGTCGTGCCGCTGCCGCCGGAGGCCCTCCCGGTAATACGGGCATATCTCGACTGGCGGGGCCAGCAATCCTCGGATCGGTTCTTCATCACGGCCCGCGGGCGACCGGCGACAAGCAGGGCCGTCGGTCTCATCGTCGGCCGCGCGGCGCGCCGGGCGAAGCTGACAGGCGTTACCCCCCACACGCTCCGGCATACCTTTGCGACTCTCCTGATCCGCACCGGAGCCGATATTCGCACGGTCCAGGAGCTGCTGGGCCACGCCAGCATCCAGATGACGATGCGGTACCTGCACTCGGATATGCGCACGAAGGCTCGCGCCGTGGCGAACCTGCCATCCCTCGTCTAGCCCTCCCACACCTTCGACGCAGGATCACCTCGTCCCGAACCGTCCCCCCTCTGCGACGCGGGGAAGGCAAATGGTCAGCCGCCGGATTCATACCCCGGCCATTAGTGGGTTCGACTCCCACCCCCGCTACCACTCCGATCAGTAAGTCTCTCGTGAGAGTATAGGAATGCCCAGGCCGCGAGCACTCGCAAAGCAAGCGGAGGCGACGATCTTCGCGGCGGATGTGAAGGTCACGCCGGTCAGTATGGTTATCGCTGCCAAGACCGATCAGCATCGCTGGCTCGAGATAGGCGGAGGCCTCCGGCGGTTCAGCGAGGCGACCCAATGGTGGTGGGGAGATTGGAGCTTGTTTGGGGCGCAGAAGGCCTATGGCGAGATCAAGCAGCAGGCCGAGGCCATCGGCCTCGATGAACACGTGCTCCGGAACTACCGGAGCGTGGCCCGGGCATTCGAATTGTCACGACGTCGTGACAATCTGTCCTGGGGCCACCACGAGGCTGTCCTGGGGCTTTCTGATCCCAGCAAGCAAGACGAAATGTTGGCGCAGGCCGAAGCGGAGGGTTGGTCAGTCGCAGATCTTCGCGCGAGGGTGCGGCTGCACAAGAACGAGGAACTCGGCGCGGGCGATTGGCTGCAAGTCTACGATGTCTGGAACTTCGCCGGCTGCGATCCAGGCTTCGGACAAGAACATCCGGGCCGCATTCCGGGTCAGATCGTTCTCAACGTTCTCCACTACTTCACGGCACCGGGGGACCTCGTTGTCGATCCGATGGCCGGGGGAGGTACGACGATCGATGCCTGCCGCGAACTCGGGCGACACTGTGTGGCGTTTGACATCGAGCCGCGGCGCTCCGACATCGAAGAGCATGATGCCACGCAGCCCTGGCCTAGAACGACTCGCCATTGCGCGCTCGTTTTCATCGACCCCCCCTATTGGGACATGAGGGCCGAGGACTATGCCTCGAGTTCAATCTCTGCGCTGGCCCTTGATGACTTCTATCTCGCTCTTGAGAAGGTGATGCGCCAGGCCCATGGTGCCTTGAAGGACGGGGGCTACCTGGCGCTGCTGCTGTCGCCCTCCGCATCTCCCGAACACGGGTTCATCGATCACCCATTTCACGTCGAGCGGCTCGGGCTCTCCATGGGTTTTGGCCTTGCCTGGCGCATCTCCGTGCCGCAATCCAGTCAGACCATCAATGCACGGGAAGTAGCATGGACGAAAGAAGAGCGGCGGATGCTCTCACTGATCCGCGACCTCGCTATTCTGAAGAAGGGATAAAGCGCCTCCACGCCCCGGGGGAATACCGCGCGGGCCCGTTTGCGCGCTGGCACCGCGGCCTCATGGGTGCGCCTCATCCCGGGCCGCAGTGCGCAGCATTCGACATCGATCTGATGGAGTGGCGATATGCGGGCGAGATCTGGCGGCCCTATGCCATGTGGGAAGAGACCCGCCTGGGCGGGCGCCACAAACCCATGAAGGGGAACCAGTTGCGGGCCTTCGAAGGTCTATCAGCCCAGCTCTGTGTGCCCGTTTTCCTCGTTGAGGTCAACGAGGGCGCAACAGTCTTCCTCGTCCATGGTGTGTTCGAGGGCGGCTGGACAAAGCAGATGGATCGCGACGAGATGAAACGCTTCGTGGAGGCTCTGGGCTAATCTGATGGCACAGGCTACGCAGCATAGATTCGGCCGTGAGCCAAGCGGACAACGGCAACCATGGCGCATCTGAGCACGACTGCGCCCCGGGCGAAGCGGTCAATGGACGAGGAGACAAAATGGCGAGGCGACGGGTCATCGACTGGAAGAAGGTCCGCAACTTCCTCGCAAAGCGACGCGTCCGTCTCAAGCGGCGGCAACAGCGCCTCGGGTGGCCAGTCAAACTCACCTGGTTTGCCATCCTCGCCACTGCCGATGATTACGGGATGGGCGACTGGTCGCCGGCGGATATCGCCATGACGTTCATGGCAGAGGAACTGGATATACATGAGATCACCGTGGCCGAAGTTGCCGAGATCATGGTGACCTTCACAAAGGGCCCCGATCCGAGCGTCGTCGTCTGGGAGCACGAGGGGCGCCCCTACTTTGCCCTGCCGAAGTCGCAAGACTACCAACGAGTCCACTCGCCCGCGAATGCGGATTGCCCCTGCCCGCCGCCCCAGATCCTCGCGAAATTGAGTCCCAAAACTCAACGGCATATTCGCGAATCTTTAGCGAAATTCACCTCGGTTCCAGAGGGTGTGTTTCGTCTTGAGGAGGAGGAGGAGGGAGAGGAAGAGGGAGAGGAGGAGATTACGCCGCGCAGCAAAGCTGGCGACGTCCCCTCCCCCCGATCCCGAAAGAGCAAGGGCCAGAAAGAGGCCACCTGCTCCTTCTGCGCAGAGCCCCGCGAGGTCGAAGACGAGTCAGTGGCTCCGGTACACCGCCTGTTGCAGGATTACCACGACGCCTATCGGGCCGAGCATAGCAAGTGCCCCACGCTATCCACCAAGGACTGCGCCGGGGCGGGGGCGGTGTTCAAACGACTGCTCAAGGCGGGTCACGGCATCGCGGAGATCCGCGCTGTGATCCGGCACGGGCTACAGAGCGAAGACAACCTGATGGTCAATTCGGGATGGTCGATTCTGCAGATCGGGAGGCAATTCGATGGGATCGCCAGAGCACTCGAGCGAGGAGAACTCCATGGGACGCGTGGCCGAAGTGGTCGCCGGGCTTCGCCGTCGCCTTCTGAAGAGCACGGCGGTGGTGGAGAAGTGGACCTCTGATCCGAGATGGCATCCGCCCTGCGGTAGCTGCGTCAAGCCGAAAGGCTACATCTCGGTGGAGCTGGCGGGCGAGTCGCGGAGTTGCCTAGTGGAATGCCCGCGCCGCCGGGACTCTGCGGTGTGTCGATTGGCGCGCCGTGACCAGCAGGAGGCGCGGCGGGAGCGGCGGATGCGCCTGATCGCCGCTGGCCTTCTGCCCCGCTACCACGCAGCGACCCTGGAAGCCGTCAATCCCGCGGTCCGAGAGCAGATCGCCGCCTATCTCGAGCGCCTCGATGAACACATCGCGCGGGGCAACGGGCTGCTGCTGGCCGGGGATACGGGGACTGGAAAGACAATGGCGATGGCGCTGATCGCCATGCAGGCAGATCGGCGCGGGCATGGATTCGGCTTCGTGTATGCGGCCGATGTCTACTCGGCGATGCGCCGGCGGGACCCGGATGCGCTCGACTATCTCGTCGCCCTGCGGCGGACGCCGCTGCTGCTGTTCGACGAATTCGCCTCTCCCTACACGAGCGACATGACGATAGGCGACCTCGAGGCGCTGATCGAGCATCGCCACGCCATGATGCGGGCGACCTGCATCGCCACGAACCTGTCGCTCAAGCGGCTGCAGAAGATGCCGGAATGGGCGCGCATCTACGACCGGCTGCGGGAGGATTGCTGGCCGCCGGGCAAGGCGATCGTGATCCCGGGGGGCACGCAGCGCGGGCAGGCATAGACGACAAGAAAGGCGGACGAGCATGAGCAAGACCTGGCTCGGGCGGTTCGCATCGCGGGGCGACGATATCTGCCCCGGTTTCTGGCGGGCGAGGTTCATCGCCGAATGCCCACACCAGTGCCGTTTCTGCTATCTCCCGGGGGCCTATCGGTTCGGCTTTCCGGAGCCGCTGGGCGCCGACGATGTAGAGCCTTTCCTCGAGGCGGTGCGGCAATGGATGCGGTCCGCGCGCTGCGAGCACTGTCAGGGGCAAGGCACGATCCTCGGCAGCACTGCGGTGGCATCGGAAAGACACGGTGCCGAGCAAACCATTGTGGCAGTGCCGGCGCTCGAGCCATGCCCGGTGTGCCGCGGAACCGGCGGAGCCCTCTTCACCAACGGCGAGCTTTCCGACAGCTTCGCGCCTGGGCGCTGCTTCGACATCTCGATGCGATTGATCCAACTGTTCCGCGACCAGGTCGGCCCGCCGTTCCAGACGTTGCTGCTGGTGACGAAAGGGACGGGGCGGCCAGGCGAAGTGCTGCCCGAGGAGCTGCTCGAGATCGAGCCTGACGACAACGTCATTCTCTCGGCGAGCCTGGCGCAGTACACGCTGTTCCACGACCCCATCGAGTGGCACATCGCTCCGTCCTGGGGGACCCCGGATCAGTTCGCGGCGCTCGGGCAGCGGGGATGGCGCATCCGGCTGCGAGTCGACCCCATCATCCAGCGGCAGTGGCTCGGTGAGCATAGCGACGAGTTTGTCGATCTGGTCCAGGCGGCGCGGCCCGAGCGCATGACTCTCGGCACGCTGCGATTCACGGAGAGTAGCCACCGGCAGATGGCTGCAGGGGAGCCGATCATGGCGGCCCTGGCCGCCTGTGTCGAGCGCGAAGGCGCCGAGGCGGGCGGACACCCCTGGCGGCTGCCGTTCGCCGAACGTGAGGCGATTTACGGCGCCATTCTGGCGGTTGTGAAGTATGACCGGGGCGGCCGCCCCTGGGACCCGCCCATCGAGGCCGGGCTGTGCAAAGAGACGGCGGCGATGTGGGGCAAGACACTCGGCGGCGTGCCGGCGGTGCCGGCCTGCAATTGCACTCTCTAGCGGCGACAGAGGGGAGGCCTTTAATGTCTCGTGACATGACGGTGGAGATCGATGTACGGATCGAATGGCGGCGGTTCGCGCCCGGGCAATGGCACCGCGTTCGCGTCTCGAACGGCGATGCTCTCTGCCAACGGCCGATAGGATGCCATGTTGGCAAGCCCGGATTCCAACGACGTGATCTGCGTAGCTCTCCGCCGGCGGGCGATCGATGCGGTGGCTGTGAGCAAACCTGGCCGGTGTTCCAGTGGGCGGTGGCGCGGCTGCGAAGGCAGCGGCGGACTGGGGCGTGATGGGAAGACGTGGCGTGGCGTGGCGTGGCTAGGCAGGGCACGGCCCGGCAAGGCGGGGCATGGCGGCGCGAGGCGAGGCAGGGGCCGAAAACAGTTCTCGGGGCGGGCATAACGCGGAGGATACGATGAGGGAGAACTCCCGGAACAAGATCAGGCACAGGGTCAGGCAGAAGATTGGACAGCCCGAGAAGAAGCACCCCGGATTACATCGGGAGTCCAACACTCGCGGAGCAGTAAACCGTCGCCGTACCATGGAGGGCGTGCGGCGAGCGCGGCTGCGAAGGCAGCGGCGGACCACGGCGTGATGGAGAGGGAGAGCGATGGCGACTGAACACTGGCCCATCTGGCATATTGGCGATACCGGGCGTCGTGGCGGCCCCTCCGTTGTCCGGCTACATGCCCTTATGCGGTTTGAGGACATGGGCCACCGTAAAACCTGCCGCAGGGGAGGGGCGCGGGACAGGCGCATTGGGCCGCGGTTTTACACGAGGGACGCGGAAGGCCGCCCCGCCAAGACTCTCGTCTGCGAACGCTGTGGCAGGATTATCGCTTTCGCCAAGTGGCTCGGCGCATGGGTTATCTTCGGGACCGCGGCAACGGAACGGTGCGGAGAGAGCGATGGCCAGGAAGATCGAGTGGACGCAGGCTTGACGGGAGAACAGGGCGGTAGAAGATCCGCACCATGACAATGCCACCGGGAGCTAAGGCTGTGATCGCACTGGCACCGACGGGCATGCGCGGCCTACTCCGCAAGGCTTACGCCGCAGTGCCTATGCCGGCCGCGTTGAGCGGACGCCTAATCGGCGGCGATGGCGATCAGCTGCGGGCGCTTCGGGCCTATGAGATGGCGCTCGCGGATTGGGCGGGGGAGACTGAACACGAGAAGCTGTTCGTGGTGGAGGAGTCGGGAACCGCGTCTCGGACGGTCGAGGTCATGGCTCTGGATGCGGAGGAAGCCAGCGTCAAGGTCGATGAGGGCGAGTGGATCGAAGGGACCGAGACCGATTGGGATGTGGAGGTAGAGCACTCGGACGTGATATCGATGCGCACGGTAAGCGGGCGATGAGGCGGATTCTGACCGGCAACAGCGTCGAGCGGATGCACACCGAGATCGAAGAAGGCTCGGTGCAGATGGTCACGACTTCACCGCCGTATCTGAGCCTGCGCGACTATGCCGGCGAGCAGCAGCTCGTGTGGGGAGGCGATCCGGCGTGTCAGCACGATTGGCAGCCGATTGGTCGGGGCAAGCAAGTCTGGAAAGGCAAGGCGCGGTGGCAGCATGGGCAAATCGCGGGCGATGAGCGGATCAAAGAATGGGTGAAAGGACGGGGCCAGCTCTGCGCTTCGTGTTCGGCCTGGCGCGGCGCCTTCGGCCAGGAGCCGCTGCTGGATTGTTTCGGATGGTTCACTGGCGATCCCTGCGGCGCCTGCTATATCTGCCATAGCCTCGATTTCCTGCGGGCGATCCATCGAGTGCTGCGGGCGGACGGGACGGTCTGGTGGAACCTCGCCGACTGCTACAACGGGAGCGGCGGTTCGGGGGGAGATTACAGCCCAGGGGGAATCCGCGCGGGGCAGCCGCGGGTCGGCCCGACTTCGCTGCCGGGTCTCAAGCCGAAGGACCTGTGTCTGGTGCCCGACCACTTCCGACTCGCCGCGCAGGCCGCTGGTTGGTATATGCGGAGCGTCATCGTTTGGGAGAAGGAAGACGCCATGCCAGAGTCGGCCGACGACCGGCCGAGCAGGCAATACGAGCCAGTCATGTTGATGTCGAAGGAGCGGCAATATCACTATGACAAGTGGGCGCTGTGGCTGCCGACGAGATCCGCCGGCGATCAGCGATGGCGGCGGGCCGATAGCCGGCGTGGCACCGGCATGAACGCGCCGGCTGCGATCACCGGAGTGCGCCGGCCCTACCGGGATGTCTGGCACATCGACACCGAGCCCTGGCGAGGCGGCGGACACTTCGCGCCTTATCCTCGCGAGCTGGCGCGGCGCTGCATTCTGCTCGGGACCTCTCCGCAGGCCTGCGCAAGCTGCGGCACTCCCTGGCCGCGGATCATGGATCTACGGCCGGCCGTGCTCGAGACCATCGGATGGCGCCCGGGCTGTGATTGCCACGGCCAACCGCTCGAGACTCCGATCCCCTGTTCTGACTGTGAAGGGCGGGGCAGCATCGGGGAGGGCAAGGAGCGGCGCCTGTGCGGGAAATGCGAGGGCGGCCGGACCCTGGGGCAGTGGCGTTATCCGCCGGACTGTCTTGAGCAATGGCCGAAGAGGCCTTGCATCGTGCTCGATCCGTTCGCCGGCACCGGGACCACGCTGCGGGTCGCCGAGGATGAGGGGCGATGGTGGATTGGGATCGACATCTCCGAGGAGTATCTGCCGTTGATGGAGGACCGGACTGCACAGCGATCCTTGATGGAGCAAGTGCATGTTGGGCACGACTGAATTGCCGAGGAAGCCGAATGGCTGTTGGCCGCTTCATATCCGGGTCGAGCTTGACCAGCGTGGTCTGGTCATCATCCCCGACCCGGATCGATCCGGATGGTGCATCGCGTGGAAACTGGATCTGAGTTCCCCACAGCAAGAACCGACATCAGCTGAGATCATCCGGGCGAGCGGCGATCCGGAACAGTGGTTCGCGCAGGGACACCTGAGAGGCTTCCTCGGCATTATCAATGACCTGCTACGGCGGTCGTCCCTGGTCGCCCGCCGGGCTGCCGGGAAGGAAAACCATGCGGATGGATGAGTTGGGAAGAATCGATCCCGAAGTATTGATGGCCGCGACGCTGACAGTGCTCGAGAGCATGTCGGATAGCAAGACCGATGGTCCGCCGACATGTAAGCGTCTGCCGCCGGGTGAGATCAATGCGTTGACGGAATCGCTCTGCGAAAAGTTCCACCAGATTCTCTGCCAAATACGCGGCAGGCCGCCGTGCGAGGTCTTCGGGGATCGGGAGTTCTTCATGCAGCACTCGATGGCACTCCAGACCATAATCGTTGCGAGCTTCGCTATCGGTCACACCTGCGGCGAGGCGGCGCCGAGTATCAGCGGGATCGTGCACTGATATGATGACCGGGTTCTCGATCCAGCAGCCCTGGAACGAATTGGTGGTCGCCGGCGTGAAGACCATGGAGGTCCGGCGCTATCCACGCTATCCCCTTCTGCCCATGACGATGGCTATCCATGCCGGTCTGGAATTCGACCACACGGCCCCTCTGCCGGTCTGCATGGAAGCGGCGAAATGGGGCGCCGGAACGCGTGCGCGACGGGGCGCTATCACCGGCGTGGCGACGCTGGTCGAGATCTTCGCCTTCACTCCGGTGCTCTGGCGCGATCTCTATGAGCAACACCTCAACGCCCCGGCCTGGTATCGGGACGGTCTATGGGGATGGCGCTTCGCCGACGCGGTGCGTTTGCTGGAGCCGGTCCGCTGCCGGGGCTCCCTCGGTTTCTGGTCGGTGCCTGCCCATATCGAGGCGCGCGTGCGCGCGATGCTCGCCGACTCGAGGGCATTGGATGCCGCCAGCGCGGCCCTCGATAGGGATGCCGCCGAATCTACCAGCGGAGGCTCTCGATGAAGACTTATGCTGCTCCATCTCTGACGGCGATCGGGAATCTCGTGCGCCATCTGGACACGGTCTATGGCGTCGAGGATATGGGGACTGCTCTGCAGATCAGCATCCGGCCTATGGGCGCGAACACCGAATGGGCGATCGCCCGACTGGTGGACATGCTGTCCGGCGCCTTTCCGCAATGCCATGTGGAGCGTGCTCCCATGGATATGCTCGTGATTATGCGGCTGCAGGAATCTGTCAGCGCGGCCGCTCCTGCCGGGCAGTCCGAGTCAGAAGAGGCGGAGAGGGGCGAAATCGCTGATTCTGGCACGGAAGCCCCGAAAACGGGGCGTGAGGATCGCCTGTGAGCGGCGCTCGAGGGGCGACGAGGGGTAGACGGGCGGGCGAATCAACGGCAAGGAGACAGGATGGTTATCCAGACCCGCTTTGGGGAGGCGGTCGTTACCTTGGGCCGGTATGGGAACGGCGCGCTGGCGGTAGAACTCGTGGCCGAAGACGGCGAGCCGATCGCCAAGCTCTCCGTCAACCTCCCGCAGTTTGCCGATGAACTCGGGGAGGGCGAATTCTTCGCGAAGATCTGGTCCGACAACGAGGCGATCGCCGCCGCGGCGCTCGCGTCCGGGTTCTTCGAGGACACGGGCCGGCGAGTGCCGACCGGATTCGTAGAGGCGCAGGTGTGGCGATTCGTGGGTGATGCGGAGGCAGGAGGCCGTTGACATGATGAATCGAGTGATTCTAGTTGGGCGTCTCGTGGCCGATCCGGACCTGCGGTACACGCCGGCCGGCATCCCGGTGGCCAATTTCCGGATCGCCGTGGATCGGCCGTTCAAGAACGCCGCGGGTGAGCGGGACACAGACTTCTTCAACGTCGTGGCGTGGCGGGGCAGTGCGGAATTCGCGGCCAACTATCTCGGCAAGGGCCGGCTGGTAGGAATCGACGGCCGGCTGCAGCTGCGGCAATGGGAAACCCCGGAGGGACAAAAGCGCAGCACAGTTGATGTGGTCGCCGAGCAGGTGCAGGCGCTCGACAGGGCGCGCAATGGCGAAGGCGGCGAAGAAGACATGCCGCCGACAGGCGATGAGGAGAATCAGTGATGCCCAAATTGGGTTGCACTATCGGCGTTCCACGCGGACAGGTTAGCAGCGACTACGACGCGTATGAAGTGCACGTGGTCATCCGCGTCCCCGGCCAGGCGGACTTCGCTTTCAGCGTGTCGCCGCGCGAGGCGTGTGAGTTGGGGCGGGCGATCTACCGTGTCGGCGAAGACGTAGAGTTCTACGCGAAGCCGAGGGCCGGCCAATGAACCTTCTTATCGGCCAACCCCCGCGCCCCGATCTGGGCAAAGGCGGCTCAATCGTCATCGGCGATCTGAGCGAGGAGGAACTGGGCGCCCTGTGTGAAGGTCTGCGCGGCGGTTGGGATTATGCGAACGAGCGAGAGCAGACGATCCTCCTGTTGTTCGAAGAGCAGCTTTTGGCACTGCGAGACAGTGGCGCATTCCGGTCCCCGACGGCCGAACAGGCCGAGGGCGAGGAACAGACACCGCCGGCCGCGGATGAGGCGGGAGATGAGGGAGAGTGAACATGCGCGGATCAGCGTGCGCGTGAAGGCGCACTGAAGGAGCGGCTGTTGCTGGATGGCGGTCCGATCGTTGTGTAATAGGTAACACGCGGTGGCCAGCCGCCGACAGAGGTGATCGATCACTGAAGTCGGGGGTATTACCCGAGCTGCGGGTTCGAGTCCCGCCGTCGGGCCGCCATCCAGCAGGTAACTTAGCAGGAGAGGAGAGACACGTGCCAGAGTACGAGATCGGTAAGGACATGGCGGCGCTGCAGCAGGAAGTGGCGACGTTGCGTAGCGACCTCCGGGAGGCGGAGAGTGAGCTGGAGGATGTGAGCAGCCAGAGTGGGGCCTTGATCGAGTCACTCAAGGCAGAGGGCTTGATCTCTTGGCCGGATGGTATGGACACCTGGATACTGCACCCCGCGGTGGCCGACCTCATCCACCCGAAGGGCGAGGGGGAGGACTGACATGCCTACAGGTCCTTGGGACGAGAAGGGCGAGGCCTACCGGACGCGGGACGGCCGCATCATCTCGCTGGAGCAGGCGCGCCAGGAGGGTCACCAGACGCGCCGGCCCTTCGATGATGGCTACGCCGAGTTGCGCGACGGCTATCTTTATCCCTCTGAGCGCGAGCGGAAGGACTGACCACTGGAGGACATTGATGTCGGGACGGGATGATGAGGCGCTTCCAACGGTGGACCTGCAGGACATCAAGCCCGCGGACGGGTGGCGGGATCTACGTCTCCTGCTGGAGATGGATCTCGAAGTGATGCGGCTGCAGCAGGCCGCCAGGGATATGGCGACCCCGCCCCTCGATTCGGCGGCGGCCCAAGCTGCGGCCCGCGACTATGATCGGCTCTTCCGTGCGGTCGAAGAGCGCATACGCGCGGAGTTTCTGCGGCTGGCCCGTACATTTGCATCCGGCCCGGAGGCGGAACGGGAAAGCGACTGATGAGATTGCGTGAGTTCGTGCAACTGAACCCGGCGATGCTCGAGGCCGCCATCGTGGAGGTCGTGACGGGCATCGAAGTCGGGCCAAAAGGCGAGGACTCGGGATTCGTGTGCGGACCTGACAACCCGATCGCCGCGCTGTCGGCCCGAGTGTTCCAGACCGCGGCGAAGAGACTCGCGGAATATGGGGAGATCGTCGGACCCCAGGTGGCGATCGATCACGTCCTGCAGTTCTCTTTCCGGATCGGGGCGGCGTATGGTCGGCGTGTGCCCGACCTCACCGAGCCGAACCTCGAGGCGCCGATGCCGACGAAGGAGCGGGCGGCGAATATCGCCGCGATGCTATATCGGGAATGCCCGCCCGAGGTGCTGCGCGAGATCTGTCTGGAAATGGCGCTGCTGCTGCGGGAGAAAGCGGAGGCCAAGGATGATTCAGCAACAGCAGAATGAGCGGGCGCGCAAGCTGCAGCGATGGTTGATGGACCAGGGCATCACGAGCATGGGACCTCAGACCGCGATGTGTCTTCTCCGCATCGGACAGGAGGTCCGTGCGAAGTTGCCGACGGCCGAAGACCCGGATGTGAGGGCATGGGCGGAGCGATACGCCGATGCTCTGGATGAGGTCTGCATCGTACTTTCGCTGCACCAGGCGGCCGCGATCTCTGCCTTCCAAACATTCGTGGAAGCTATGCGGCACGCCAACACGGAGTAGAGACCGGAGATTATGGACGAGGGATCGGCGAACGGTGATTGAGTGGGATACATTCCTGATCGGCGACCTTGGCTGCAACGGCGCGATGTTTATCGGGCGCATCGGCTCGAGCGGGCCGGAGATCGTGACGCCACCGCGTCGCTGGAAGCATCGGGACCGGGCTGGCTGGGACCGGCATGGCCACGAGGTCGAAGACCACTTCCGCCTATTGCTCCGAGAGTACCGGCCGCGCGTGGTCGCCTTCGAGCAACCGAAGTCGGTTATGGGCCGAAAGCACGTCGGTATTTCCCAGGCCTACTTCGTCGGGCGGTTTGCTCTCATGGCAGAGCAGGCGGCCTGCAAGCCCACGATCGTGCAGGTGCCTGGGCAGTACGGCGCTGCGCGGGTCAAGGCGTGGGGCATCCTGCGCCCGAGCTTCGCGGAGATCATGGACAGGGACGAGTTGCGGGAACTCGCCGACAACGAGGAAGGGCGGCCGGGCGAGCACGTCACGGACGCGAGCGCGATTTTCCTGGCGGCGATTCCGCGATGGGGGGAGATCAAGAAGGGGAGCGCGAAGCGATGAAAGAGGCAGTTGCATTCCGGCTAATCGAGACCCCGCGATGGCGGCGGTGGCGGCGGTGATGGATGGCGTCACGATCTTGGATCTTCGAGAGCTTGCGGCTGCGGCCGCGGAGGAACGCAAGTGAACCACCTACGCTATCTCAGCTACGTGCTGCGGCACAAGTGGTTCGTGCTGGTGGAGTGCTGGAGACGCGGGTTGTACTGGCGGGGCCTGGTGCACGACCTCTCGAAGTTCCTGCCGTCGGAGTGGTTTCCCTACGTAGAGCACTTCCACGGGCGGCAGTCAGGGCGCCAGCGCGACGTGACCGGCTACTACAAGCCGACCGATACGGGCGATCCGGCCTTCGACCGAGCATGGTTTCTCCACCAGAAGCGCAACGATCATCACTGGCAGTGGTGGACCCAGCCTGACGATATGCCTCTCGCAAGGTGGACCGTTACGGAGTTTGCCATAGAGAAGGGTCCGATGCTTGCCCTCAATGGACAATCTCTAGTGCGACTAGAGGCGGTAGGCGATGACGATTACATCCATACGGCAGCGAACGACGTGGCCAAGCTGTGTCGAGACTCGCTGAATGGAGGGAAGGTGCTGGTCCTTCCGATGAGTCCTCGTGCTCGAACAGAGATGCTCTGCGATTGGATCGGGGCGGGGCGGGCGCAGGGGGCTCCCGATACGCGCTCCTGGTGGAGGAAGAACGGGGCAAAGATGGTGCTGCACGACGAGACGCGGCAATGGGTAGAGGATGCGTTGTGAACGACAGCGGAAGCGCCCACGGAGGAGGAGTGATGGCTGATTGGCAATGTCCGAAGTGCCGGACGTGGGATTCCGAAAGGCATCAGCGTTCTCATCGCTGTGACCCTGCGGCACTAGCGACTCAAGACTTGATGAATCAGCTAGGTCCGCGGACTGCCCTTCAAGCGCGTCGCAACCAGGCATGGCGAGATGGGCCTGTGATTTTGGCATACCACAGAGGCTTTCAGGCAGGGCGGGAAGATGCGCTTGCGGAGGTAGCGGCTGCGGCCGCCGAGGAGACATGAGTGACGTCACGATCTTCGAGAGGTGAGGCAGCGAGGGCAAGTGAGATGAGAATGCTTCGGTCAATCAGACTGCTCGGCGAAGCGATGTCCGTGGATGGAAGGGTTCACCTGCATGCCGTGGTGATGGCCCCGGGGCCGGTCGGCGATCTCGTCGGTGTTCATCTCACCACGATTCCGCTCGAGAGCACAACCGTGGCCCGCGAGTTGGCGGCGGCGCTGCTGCGGGAGGCGGACAGAATCGAAAGCAGAGAGGGAAACCATGCCCGGACTCACTGATGAACAGCACAGAGAAGTCGTCGCTACCATCGAGCGGATTCTCGGCGATTCGAAGCTCATCCAGGCGCAGGTGCGGACACAGCAGGACTTGCTGGCGGACGTCATGCATGCCGAAGCGGCCCGCCTGCGGGGGCCGAGCCATGCCCCGAAGGAGGGGGAGGGGGAGCGGGTTCATGCCGCGGCGCAGGACCTGGTGAATGCCATCACCACGACGGTCGAAGCGAAGGCGAACCGGGTCGGAACCATCGCCATGCGGATGGCAGATGAGGCCCGCCGAATGGCGAGCATGGCCACGTCCCTGGTCGATGAACGGACGGCGGCGGCCCGCGTTATGGGCGCAGTTACGGATGAGCAGCATCCCGAGGTCAAGGTCCACGTCCACATCATCGGCGAGACCACATTGCTGTCCGAACGGGATCTGCAAATGATTGCCGAGCGGGCGGCGCGGCGGACCGCGGACGAAGTCCGGCGGGCATCTCATCCCGAGGTGGGCGGCCCCGACTCGCCGGTGAAAGGACACCCATGAACTCGAGTTCACAGGCGGCGCTGGCAGAAGGGGGTGCGGTGTGAGTGAAAGCACGACCCGAGGCCCACTACCAGAGGAGTTCCCGACCTGCGGCCACCGTATCCAATCGCTCGGGTTCTGGGATGGTCAGGACGCGAAAACGGGCCGCAGGACGGGCGGCCGTTTGCGCTGCTACCACTGCGACCTAGCCGAAGGACTCGAGGGGATAGCCACCCCCGAGAAGTGCCGCGCTTGCCGCGAACTGCCATCGCAAGGGACATTCGATGCGCTCTCGGCCGAGATCATCGAGGCCGCGGTGAGACGATACTGCCAGGCATTCGATCTGTGGCCCAAGGGGGTTCGCTCCGAGGCCAGCCCGTGGGCGCAGGCATTGGGCGCGCTGAAAGATGAAGTGCGCAAGCGGGGCGATGAGTTGCAGGCGCAAGGCGCGTTCGTGGCAGGGGAGCGCGAAGACTACTTCTCAGGCGCGGCGCTCACGCGAGGCATGATTCTTGGCTGGTGTCTGTGCGAAGCAGCGAAGGCAGCGGAAGGCGGTGCGGCGTGACGGTGGTGACTTCAGCCGGCGGAGTAATGCTCTTGCCCGCCAAGAAGGGTACGTGCCCGGAATGCGCCACCGCGCACGACCCGGCCCTGCCGCACAACCAGCAGAGTCTGTATTACCAGACGCGTTTCCATATGCAGCATGGGCGCTGGCCCACTTGGCGAGACGCGGCGGCCCACTGCACCCTCGCAGTCAAGCGCAAGTGGTTCCCTGAGTTGCGAAAGCGGGGCCAGGACATCGGGCCGCGCAGACGCGGGCGGAAGGCCACCGAGGAGACGGAGCGATAGACGATGAGAGTGACCGAGTTCGTAGACCTGGACGAGACTGCGGTCGGCGACGCAATCCATGAGGTCATCGATACCATCCGGCAGGATTCGCCAGGGGGAGATCATGCCCGCACGGCGCTGCCGGGCTCACCTACACATCGTCTGCTGTGCATCCTGGCGGAACGGGGCGCAGCTCGAGCGGAGGAATATGGCGAGGAGATCGGCTTCGCTCATGCCATGATGATGGCCTTTCGCATCGGCGCGGCCTATGGGCGCCGCATCCTACCGCCCCGGGAGGAGAATGGGCAGTGACAGAAGCGGCCGAGAAGGACCAGATCATCATGGTCTGCATGACGACCACTCGTTTGCGCGTGCCACCCGTCCCATGCAAGCGGGAGAAGTGCCAGACCTGTGACGCCGAGGTGTGGGTTGACTCCACGGTCCGGCATGACGCCTGCCTGTGCATGGATTGCGCCCTGGCCCAGGCCGAGAAGATCGCCTTCAGCCCGCATCCCGATACGAAGGCCACGCTGCGGCGGCACGGCATGACCGACGCGCAGATCGAGAGAGCCGCTGAATATGCTGAGGCCATACTCGGCGGCCCCCGGAGGGAGGGATGATGAGAGCGGTCCGTTGGAAGCGGTTCACGTTGGTGCTGGCATGGTTCGACTTCTGGGTCGGAGCGTACTACGACCGGACGAAGCGACGGCTCTACATCTTCCTCATTCCGTGCGTTGGCTTCGCTATTGACTTCGCGCGTCCGCGGTGTGGACAGTGCCGGCACTGGCGGGACGAATTCCAGGCGGGGAATCCCCACGGAGTCCCTCTCTGCTGGAACTCGAATTCTCTTTCAGATCAGTCCATCTGCGAGAGCTGGGACGAGGCGTGTAATGACTTCGCTTACGGGAGGCATAACGCGAATGCCATGGCGCGGGTTTGAGGCCCTGCCCCCATACTTCGGCGGGAAGAGGCGTTTGGCCCAACTCATCTTCCGTGAGATATCCCAGGTCTATGATTGGGATCAGTGGAGCCATCTCGGGCTGTGCGATCCCTTCCTGGGCGGCGGCGCCATCTCGCTCTATGCCAAGGCCCAGGGATTCCGGGTGATCTGCGGGGACATCGCGGAACGCTGCGTGCTGATCGGCAGGGCGCTGATCGAAAATGACTCGGTGCGCCTCACCGATAGTGATCTCGAGCGACTCTTCGTGCCGGCGCAAACCGAGGAACATCGGGGCGAGACGCAGCCTTTGTTTTCGACCTTCCCTCCAGACCGAGCTGCCTTTCTGGCGAATGCCTTCGCAGTTACGACAGGGATTGAGGAGCCGACGAAACGGGCACTGCTGCAACTGGTGCTGGTCAAATATATGATGTGGCTGCGCCCCCATTCCAAGTTCTCCTCCCCCGGTGCTTTCGATCAGCCGTTCGCGGAAGGGCGCTTTGATGACATCCGCGAGACCTACAAGCAATCGATAGCGTCAAATGCGGCGCCGGTCCTCCATGGGCTCCGTCTCATGCGAGCCCACATCAACCATGCCATCATGCAAGGGGCGCAGCCCTGCCGGGTGCTCAAAGGGGAGGCCGGCGAGACCATACGTGCTGCACAGGGGGCCGAGATTCTCTATCTCGATCCGCCCTACGCGGGCACGCTCAGCTACGAGAAAGAGTATCGGGTGCTCGACCGGATACTGAGGGACGGCGATCTCGAGACGAGCAGTTTCAGTCTGTCGGACGGCCTCTCATACTTCACTAACCTGCTGGCGAAATGCAGTGACTTCCCTCTGTGGGTCATCTCCTATGGCAATCAAGTCTCCGGTCTCGATGAACTGGTCGGCAGCGTGCAGCGGCATCGGCCGGCGGCCCGGACAATCGAGATTCACTATCGGCATCTCGCCGCACTGGCGGGGGCCGAGAAGTCGGCAACGAATCGGGAGTTCGTCATCCTGGCAGGAAAGGACTGACATGCTACAAAGCGGGCCGTTTCACCTCCTGTGGAGGGCGCCGAAGGGCGCAGCTGACATCAACGTGCTCCTCGATCACGGTCGGGTCGGCGTGCGACTCGGGGCGGTGGGCTGCTTCGTGAATGGCGCACATATTATCCCATGGTCGGCTCTGGCGCTCGACAACATAGCGAATGTGCTCTCTCCGGATCAGCAACTGAAATTCCGCTTCAATGTGAAGGTGATCGATCCGGTGCCAGAGGTGCCTTATGCCGGAGCCTTCGTGGGATTCTCTCGCAACGCGCTTTATGTTCCGGGCAGCGGGGCGAAGAATATCTACCCCTTGGATTACTGGCGCCTGAGTCCAGACGGCGCGGTGGAGTGGGGCAAGGTCTGCGGGCCGGATGCCTGGGACCAGCTGCCGGTCTCGACAGTGCATTGCCTCGATACCGGCCAGGACCCGGTGCTGGCTTATCGCATCGATGCGCTGTGGGATTTCACCTGCTTCGTCGATCCGAACGAGGTCGAGCCAGGGCACGTCCGCATGGAGACTGTCATCGTGGTGGCCTTCATGGGTCGCTATGTGGGGACCTGGCGCAGCCTCGACGATCGGCCTCTCCGGCCCATCGCCTATGTCGAGGGGGCGGTGCTCGAGCAGCAAGTTCTGGTCGGCTACGAAGAGGTCTCTCGGGAATGACGATGCGATTGGCTGAGTCGGTCCGCAAGTTGATGCTCGCCTGCGGCGTGCTGGCGAAAGCGATGGGAGAGGCGGCTGCCCGGGCGGGCGAAATGGAGCGTCTCCTCAAGGCGGCCCA
>Ga0307377_10003301_pt1 | contig 18337 bp, 11 predicted proteins | sample TR3MG_FD_202535 | JGI IMG/M metagenome (GOLD analysis project Ga0307377, IMG submission 202535) | Soil microbial communities from Risofladan, Vaasa, Finland - TR-3 | ecosystem: Environmental > Terrestrial > Soil > Coastal area > Acid sulfate soil | place: Finland: Risofladan, Vaasa | collected... | reverse complement strand
TGGCGCCGACATTCTTGTCGGCGTTCCGCCCACACCTAAAGGTGCGGCCCTACGAAAACTCTCGGCGGCGTCGGATGTTCCCGTCCGTGGGACCGACATTCTTGTCGGTGATTCCAATATAGAGCGGCGTCGGATGTTACCATCCGACGCCACGGTTTTTTAGCCGCCCAAAAAAACGCTTGACAAACGAAGGGGCCGAGGTTAGAATATAAGCATAAGAGGGTGCCTATTTTACCATAATTAAGGGGTTAAGTTTTAAAACGAAGGAGAGGTTACCATGCGTAGGTTGATAATTAATGCCGTGACCGCGTGCCTGTTGCTAGGTAGCGCGGGTTTTGCTTTCGCCGCTCGAATCCGTTACGAGGAAGGCGTCATAGTAGTAAAATTTAGGGATGTCCTTAATATTGAAAAAATCGGCAACAGCGTTATTACCCAATACCCTAATATAAACGAATTGAATGAGGTTTTCGGGGTTTATGAAATCGACGAGATATTCGATTTCCTACCGGAAGAGCCGGTAAACGATCCCCACGGGAAGTGGGAATGGCGCCACTGGCTCGAAATAATGGAAAAACAACGCTACGATACTTACTACTTGATAAGTTATAATGTGAAAGAAGACCCTAAGAAAGTAGCGGAAACTTATGCGAAAGAGCCTGTCGTGGACTTCGCCGAACCCAGCTATTTGGGCGAATTATGCATGACCTTCCCTAACGACCCCGACATTAACCCCGCTTACTTGTTAGACAAACAGTGGAATTTCTACAATTTCGGGCAAGCCGGTTACCCGGATGTCGATATAGACTGCCCCGAAGCTTGGGATTATTGGCCGCTACCTGAGATAATGCCGGACCCTTGGGTAGCAGTACTTGATACCGGTATCCCTATTGACGACGAAGGTTGGCTTTGTAACCTAGATTTGGTTAATAATTTCCAGTGGGATATTATGTGGGATCTCGTTGAGGACGACCCTTATCCCGACGACCGATCTGGCCATGGTTCGCATGTAGCGGGAATAATAGCTGCCGAAACCAACAACGGTTACCATGTCGCCGGCGCCGCCTGGAATAAAGCCTTGGTCGGGCCTATAAAGATTACCGAAGGGGAAGGTGCGGACTTTAGTACGGCAGGTATGGCGAAAGCTATGTTGTGGGCCGCCTTACAGGGGGCCGACGTAGAGAACCTATCCTTCGGAACGTACGCCGACACTTCAAGTCTCTTATTAAAAGCCGCCGAGGGCGTTTACGCGATGGGCGTAACTATGGTTGCCGCGAGGGGTAACGGCGCAAGTACCGAACTTTTTTTCCCGGCGTCTTACTCCTATTGTATTGCCGTATCGGCTCTAAATTATTTTAACCAACTAGCTCATTTCTCCAATTACGGTTGGGATACCGAATGTACCGCTCCCGGCTACGAAGTATGGTCTACGTGGTCGTTACTTGCACCTCCTCCGTATTACCCTTGTAAAAACAATAGTGGTACATCGGTAGCGGCTGCGCACGTTTCCGCAGTTTGCGGGATAATCGTTGCCGCATGCCCTTTCGCTTACGACCCACCCGCTGGTTTAATCGAAAACTGGGTCCGCCCGATTCTGGGCGCATCCTGCGACGACATAGGGCCGCCTGGGCTGGACCAATATTTCGGCCACGGCCGGTTAAACCTTAAAAACGCGTGCGATTTAGCGATCTGGGACGCCGGGCGCGGCGGGTTATCTAATAAATACAGCGATGCGGCACGCGAAACGGTTAATGAACCGTCCGAAGCTACCGCTACGATGTGTGAAAGGTTAACCTATCTAAGTTGCACCCCGAACCCTGCGCCAAGAGAGGTAAAAATTACCGGTGGTTTAAATAATTGCCCTGAAAACGGGGAAGTAACGTTTGAGATTTTCGACTTAAGCGGCCGCCGAATTAGGACTCTACGCACGCAAACCGTAGCCGGTTCTTATGCTTTAACTTGGGACTTAACGGGTTCGGAAGGTGCTCGCGTACCCCCCGGCGTATACGTTATGACCATGAACGCGGGGAAAGAACGTGCTGCGCGAAAAATCATCGTTGCGTACTAATATGGGTCGTTTTTTGAAAATTACGTACGCTACCCTCTTGACGCTCCTGTCGGTATCTTGTGTCGATTCTTCTGTAAATAACGAAACCCCCCATACGCGGGCCGGTGACGACGCGCGCCGTCTCTTTTTTTCGGAACGCTTCGTCGCCGTCGACGTAACGTACGACCGCCGGCTGCTGGCCCGCGTCGAACCCTACAACCCCAAGAACCCCGTTTACGTGTTCCCTATCTTCGTTCACGACCTTCAAACGGGTCAGAAAAAGGTCGTAACCGAAAGAGCCTATTACCCGGTCTTTTCGCCCGACGGCGAATGGATCGCGTACCAAAAAGCCGTCGGTTACGGCGACCTGTGGCTCGTCAAAAGCGACGGCTCGAGCGACCGACCGTTAGTCGAATTCCCGGGAATGGAAACGCCTACCTCATGGTCCCCGGACGGCAAAAAAATCCTATTCCATACCTCCCCCCTTGACGACGAGATATGGTATTACGACTTGGAGGAAAACGCGCCCTACCTGGTTTTCGACGGCGGCGTAACGTTCCCGCATATAACCCTTTCCCCCGTCTGGGCCCCCTCGAGCGACGAGTTGTACTTCTGCCGTGAGTTTACCAAGGGGGCGGCGATTTCGCGGATAAACGTTAACGGTAACGGGCTCGTCGACATTTGGCGTTACGACCCTACCGTGTACGCCGTAGATATCAAACCCGCCCTTCCGTACTACGACCGGCTTCTCTTAACCGTTACCGAAACGGCGAATAACCAAGGGGAAATCGAAAAACGGGTCGCCGTCTGGTCGTTCGGGTTAAAGGAAAGGGATTTCGTACAACTTACTTACAACGAAAACCCGCCGCGTATAAGGGACGCGGCGTTACGGCTGTGCCCCGGTAACGTACTCGTATTCGCCTCCGACTACCTCGACGAAAACGACAAGACGGGCTTATACGTAATTAAAACGCCTTAGGCCGTCCCCAATCATCGACAATAAAATTTAGGGGCAGACCTTCAGGTCAGTGGCGCCGGCGTTCCTGGAGGAGGCGTTCGCCGCGCGGGAACCGTTCAAGGCGAGGCTGGAGAAGGAAGTGGAGGATGCGAAGCGCGCGCTGAAGGCGGCGGAGCGCGAGGCCGAAGGGGAATAAAGGCTTCCGGGTTAAATTAAAAAGTGGGACCGACATTCCTGTCGGTCATTCCCGTGGCACCGGCATTCCTGCCGGTGGTTCGGCAACCGCTTTGGCCGCCGCTGCGCGGCGGCCGCCGCGGGCTTCGGGCGCCTCCTCGCGAGCTGTGGGGTCGCCCTCCGCAAATTAATATTAAAGTAGGGGCCGACCTTCAGGTCGGCCCGGCTCTTATGGCGGCCACACCTAAAGGTGCGGCCCTACGAAAACTCTCGGCGGCGTCGGATGTTCCCGTCCGTGGGACCGACATTCTTGTCGGTCATGACCCATAATGGCCCCCGTCAGGTGTTACCACCTGACGGCACAACCGGCCAACACCTGACGGCACGGCAAGGCGACGGCTATTAAAATAGTTGACAAGGGAGGCGACTTGGGTATAAAATAGGGGTGGCTCGATGGAGAAATTCAGTTGGGAAGTTTAGGGGAGATAAGGTAAGGGAGTTATTATGAATAGGATAATTACGCGACGAGCGAGCGTGGCCTTGGCGGCCGCGGTCGCGTTTATTATTGTTCCGGCCGCGTTTTCGCAACCGCCCAGTATAGTAAGCTCGCTCCAATTAACCGGGGCTACGCCGCCCGACCCTCGCGGTATACATCTTTACGGCACCTCGGCCTTCGTGATTTCCTATACGGCGCCCGGCGTCAATTACTTGTACGAATTCTCGCGTCAAGGTTCTTTTATATCATCGATGAGACTGGTAAGCGCGAACGTAATCGCGGAGACGGACCGCCTCCCCGATACGTACCCCCGGAACTACTTTTCAGCGGTAGATACCGGCACGCACGACGTTAAAATATACGATACGACCGGTAGTCTTGTAGGGACGTTTATGGCCGCGCCGGACGCGGTCGCGATCGGCGTCGGCGGCCACGTCGTCGATTACGTGTACCTGGCCACGCGCGACGGTTTGATTCGCCGTTATTCGCCCCAAGGTAGCTTTCTGGGCTCCTTCACTACCGGCATCGACGTGCGGGACTTGGCCGCGAGCGGCGGTTACGCGTATGAGTGGGGTTACTTCGTACAAGTGGCGCCCCGCGGCCTACCCGGCCCCATATATTCCTATCGCGTTTACGGGGGGTCGTTGGCCGGGAGCTTCGACCTTCCCGGTACCCGCAGCCTCGGCGCCGTAGCGTTCGGCACGTACTACTACGGCCTACGCCGCGTTAATACCCGCCTCTGGATATACGAAGTTTATCTCGGCCGCGGTATGCCCGTGGAGCCCGCGTCGCTGGGACGCGTCAAGGCGTTGTATAAATAAGGGGGATAGGCCGATATGAGAACGTCAATCGTGCGTTCGGCTTGTGTGGCCTTGGCGGCGGTGGTCGCGTTTGTTGCTGCCCAGTACGCGGTCGCGGACTACCCGAGCATTGTTAGCTCGTTCCGGATGAGCGGTACGGCGCCGCCGTACGCGCAGGGGATCGTACGGGGCGGCTTGTGCGGTATTTTTTTCGAACGGGACGATTATAATTACTTATACACTTTTAATACGGTCGGTTCTTTAATCTCCACGGTCCGGTTGCCCGGGGCAGTTAGGCTGGGCGATGCCGACTGCCCCCCGGAAGGTTATTCCGGCTTTCACTTCGCCGTCCTGGACGAGGGAGCGTTCGACGTCAAAATCTATACTACGGCCGGGAGTTACATCGGGACGTTGTTCGCCGTAGCACCTAAAACCGTAGGAATAGGTATCGGCGGCCATCTCGCGCCACACATCTACACCGTAACTGAAGAGGGCGTAGTTTCCCGTTTTACGCCTTACGGGAGTTTCGTCGCCTCGTACGCTACGGGCGTAAAGGCCGCCGATATCGCCGCGGCGCACGGATATCGATACGGGTGGGGGGATTATATTTACGTGGGGCCGGCCCAACAATACGACCCGGTTCGGGTATACGACATGCGTTCCGGTTGCTCCCTCGTGGGTTCTTTCAATATGCCGGGCCTGACTAACGCCGGCGGCGTGGTGGCGGGGGGAACCACTTCCTATTATTGGAACCTCCGCCGCACGGGCGTCGAAGTTTGGGCTTATAAAACCGTGGTTACGGCTTTAATGCCCGTAGAGCCAACATCGCTCGGCAAAGTTAAGGCGTTGTATAAATAAAGGTAACCGAAAACGTATAAAGAAAACGCCGCGCCGCGGGGCGGCCAAGATAAACCAGCAGCGGCGGGTTTAAAACCCGCCGCTTCCGATATTAAGGGGGTGGCGTTGGATGTTACCGTCCGTGGGACCGACATTCTTGTCGGTCATGACGCCTGCTTTGTGGCGCCGACGTTCCTGTCCGTGATCAGGCGTGCCACCGACATTCCTGTCGGCGTACCACTACGCGCCGCCCCTAATTTTCCCCATCAAACTCTTAACCAGACTCACCACCTCCCCCTCCCGCATCAGGAACATCAACGCGAAATACAGCGCCGCGCCCGCCGCGGCCGACGCCACCGCCACCACGAACGGCTCGAGCCGCGCCGGCCCCCCGATCCCCCACTCCAGCCGCGACAGCCACCACACCAGCGCCGCCATCGGCGCCGCGGCCAGGAGCGCTCGGGCGGCGGTCGCCGCCACCCGCCACTCCAGCGTCAGACGCTCGAGCCGGGCGAGGAACGCGAACACCGCGACGAACCACAACAGCGCCACCGCCCCCCGCGCCAGCGCTATCCCCCAGTAGCTCCACAGCGCCGCGAAGCCCCGGTCGAACGCGTACGTCGCGACGACGGCCCCCACCGCGATAAGCGAGTACCCCAGGTACCGCTTGTACGAGTACGCGACGTAGCGGATGAGGTTCGTCGCGACGAGGAAGAGCAGGCCGACGGCGTAGGCCGCGACCGCGGGCCTCGCCAGCGCCAAAGACGCCTCGTCGAACTTGCCGCCGACGAAGAGGAAGCGGATGAGCGGCTCCGCCAGGATGACGAGGCCCACGGATGCCGGGACGTAGAAGACGGCGAGCTGGCGCAGGACGCGGTTGAAGCGCTCGTTAATTTCGCCGCGGGCCGCTCGCGCCGCCGCCCGCGAAAAATAGGTGAACGTCACCCGGGCGAGCGGCACCGAGAAGAACGCGATCGTGAAGCTCGTCAGGACGAAGCCGTACTTGAGCGCGGCGATGGCCCCCGGGAGCTCGAGCGTCGCGGCCACCTGGCGGTCGATGAAGGTCTGGAGCTGTTCCGCGGCGGCGCCGAAGGCCAGCGGCGCGGCCCACCCGACGAATAAGGCCACCTCGGGCGCCCGTACGTCGAGCCGGGGCCGCCAATGCCGCAGGCCCTTGGTGATGACGCGCGTCGTGAGGATGAGGACCTGCGCCGCGGCGGCGCACACCGCCCCCATCGCGATGGCGAACGGCCCCACGGTCCCGGCGAAGAGCAGCACCGACGCCACGATGAACAGCGGCGGGACCAGGTTCGTCAGCGCCGGGAAGACGAACGACTCCATCGCGTTGTGCAGCGACAGGAACGTCCGCAGCGCCAGCGAGAGCGCGACCGCCGGCGCGTATACCCGCAAGAGCGACGCGGCGTAGTCGAGCTCCGCGGCCGAGGCGTCGGCGACGAGCCACCCGGCAATAGGGCGGGCCAGCAGGAATATGGCCGCCGCCGCGGCGGCGTAGAACAACAGCGAGACGTTGAAGACGTTCCACATCCGCCGCCAGGCGCCGGCCTCGTCGTGCTCGGCCTGCAGCTTGTGGAACAGCGGCAGGAGCAGCGCCGCGAAGAGGTTCTGCGTGAAGATGGTGAGGAGCTCGGGGAGGACCGCTATGAGGAGGTAGAGGTCGTATACGTGCTCGGTCCCGAAGGCGCGCGCCACGACGATGGCCTGCGCCGCCGCGCCCAGCATCGCGCCCACGTTGATAAGGCTCATGCCGGCGACGGCGCGCTTAACCGATATCGCCATCGGCCCGCTTAGTCCTTTCGGGCGATAATGCCTAAGATGTCGCGGGGGTTAATGCGGAGGGGGACGTTGGCCAGCCCCAGCGCCCGGGTTAGCTTCTCGGCGAAGTTGAAGTAGTCGCCGTAGGCGCGCAGCTTGTGGGCGAGGTAGCCCAGCGTCCAGGTCTTCACCGGTTGGTGCACGTCCACCGGGACGAAGCCCGTCTCGGCCAGCATCCGCGTAGCCGTCGCGCGGTTGAAGTAATACGTATGGAAGCGCATGACGTACCACCAGCGCCGCTTGCGCCAGCGCGCGAAGACGCTCGAGACGTCCGGGAACTCCACGTAGAGGTATCCTCCCGGCTTGAGCAATTCGTACACGTAGCGCAGGTCGCGCTTCGGGTCGGCGACGTGCTCCAGGACGTGGAACATCGTGACGACGTCGAAGTGTTCGCGGGGGAGGTCGTTCTCGGCCAGGAAGACGGGGCGGATGTCGAGGCCCAGCGCGTCGCGGCCGTAGCGCGCCGCGGCCCGCGTCGGCTCCACGCCGACCCGCTCCCACCGGCCGGGCTCGAGCAGCGACAGGAAGAAGCCGTGGCCGCAGCCGACGTCCAGGATGCGGCCGCCGCGCGCGTAGCGTTCCAGCCGCTCGACGTTCCACCGGTAGGAGGCGTCCTTGGCCGGCTTCTGCTCGAGGTAGACGTCGTCCTCGACGTGGCGGTAGATGTCGGCCATGAGCTCGGTGGACTCGCGCGGGTTGGCGTAGGTAAGGCCGCAGGAGCGGCACTTGACGATGCGGCAGTTGAGGTTGTTGGGGTCCGACTGGCGGTAGAGGTCGACGTCGCCGAGGGTGTACTCGTCCACCGTCGCCGGGTAGACGACTTCGTAGTCGTCGGCGCCGCAGAGGTTGCATTCGACGTACTCGAACATGGCGGAAACGCGGCCCCCGGGCCGCGCCGTAATCTAACATACATCGCTCGGTTTGTTAAGCCGTTTTATATTATAGATAAGGAGCGGCGGGTTTCATACCCGCCGATACCGCTTTGGCCGCCGCTACGCGTCGGCCGCCGCGGCCTCCGGGCGCCTCCTCGCGAGCTTCGGCGTCGCCCTCCGCAAAAAAGTAGGGGCCGACCTTCAGGTCGGCCCGGCTCTTATGGCGGCCGTACTTTACTCGTCTTTTTCCTCGATCATCTCTTTCGCTATTTCGATATTGGTTTTCGTTATCCCGATTTCGCCTGCCGCGCCGATTCTTTCGAAAATCGGGAGGGCTTCTGCGAGGTATTTTAACGCCTCCCTTGGCTTGTTTTCTTTCAAATATACTGCGCCGATGTTGGCTAGGTTCAGCGCCTCCCCCAAGCTATAGCCGATACGGCGGTCTATCTCAAGGGCCTCCCGGTGGTTTTTCACCGCGGCGTCGTGGTCGCCTTTCAGACTTAGCACGAGCCCGATATTGTTGAGTTGGGTGGCCTCGCCTAGGGGATTACGAATGCGGCGGTGTACCTCGAGCGCCTCCTGGTGATTCTCTAGCGCCCCGTCCAGGTCGCCTTTATCTTGAAGCACTAGGCCGATGTTGCCGAGGTCGCGGGCTTCGCCAAGGGGGTCGCCAAGCCACCGGTGTATCTCCAGCGCCCCCCGGTGGTTTTTTAGCGCGCCGTAGACTTCGGCTTTTAACATAAGCACGAGGCCGATGTTGCCGAGTTGATTCGCTTCGCCTAGAGGATTGCCGAGGCGCCGGTCTATTTCGAGCGCTTCCCGGTGACTTTTCAGCGCGCCGTCTAGGTCGCCCTGATACATCAATACGTTGCCGATGTTGCCGAGGTCCTTCGCCTCGCCGAGGGGATTGCCGAGGCGTCGGTGTATCGCAAGGGCTTCCCGATGGCTCGCCAGCGCGCCGTCGAGAGCGCCTTTATATTGAAGCACGATGCCGATGTTGCCGAGGTCCTGCGCCACGCCGAGGGGATTGCCGAGGCGCCGGTCTATCTCAAGCGCCTCCCGGTGGCTCTCCAGCGCGCCGTCGAGGTCGCCTTTATCTAAAAGCACGATGCCGATGTTCCCAAGGGCAATGGCCTCGCCGAGGGGGTTTCCTAGGCGGCGGGCGAGCTCGAGCGCCTCCCCGTAGCTCGCGAGTGCGCGTTCGAAGTCGCCCTTAAGCATAAGCACCGAGCCGAGGTTTCCCTTGTTCGCCGCGACGGCCTCTTCATCGCCGATTTCTGCGGCGACGGCGCCGCCCTCCTCGTGATACGCCTTCGCCGCGTCGTAATTACCGAGGTTCCTTTCGACGAGGCCGAGGCCGTTCAACGCCCACGCCCGGGCTTCGTCGTCGCCGGCGTATTCGGCCAACTTCAAAGCTTTGTTGTACTGTTCTTTAGAAGCCGCGAACTCGCCCAAGTCGTCTAAGACGCTACCTAGTGCTTGATGAATCGCGCTAAGTTGCGAAAGGTCTTTTGTCTTGTTTAACGCCTCTTCGAAATGTTTTTTTGCGTCTTCGTACCGGAATTCCTTTTTTGCCCGCAGGCCGTCGGCGTACGGGCTCCGGACTTCATCCGGGGCTTCCGGTAAACCGTCTGCATAGAGGTCTAGTTTTTCCGCAAGTTCTCTAATCTCTCGCGTAGTTTTATAATTAGGATACCAACAAGTCCCTATACCCACCAATATCGTAGCTATTACCCCGACTATAGAAGCTACCCGGGCTTTTTTACTACTCCTTCGTATTATCCTTACTAAACGGTTTTCTACCATTATACTGCCGTTACCTTGTTAATGATTCTCCGTCCTCGTTTCGCCGGCCGGCCGGCCGGGCCTGGGCCGGACGTTACCCACCTTTTTCTTCAAGCATCGCTTTCGCCATTTCAATATTATTGTTTATTACGGTGGTCTCCCGCGTTGCGCCTGCGGTCTCGGTTATCACTAACGCTTCCCCGAAGTACGATAAAGCTTCTTCGGGTTCCCGACGTACTAAAAAGATTTGTCCGATATTACTTAAATCCGCAGCAACGGCAAGTGCGTTGCCGCCCGCCCTGTGTATCTTTAGGGCGGCTCGGTAATTAGCTTCTGCGCGGGTGAAATCCCGTTTATCGAAATATACGGTTCCGATATTACAAAGAGCGTTCGCTTCATGTTGCGCGCTTCCAGAATTCCGAAAGACGGTTAGTGCATCGTTATAGTTTTCTAAGGCTTGATCGTATTCCTTCCGCTCTTTATATATGTTACCTATATTAAAAATCACTTCGCCTTCGCCCTGACGGTCGCCTATTTCCCTATATAACTTAAGAGAATCATTAAAAGCATCTATCGCCCCGTCTCCATCACCGTTTAGCGCTAATACCCCTCCGATATTTTCCAATTGGCGAGCCTCCCCGTGTCTATCGCCTAATCGCCGGTGTATTTCTAAAGACCGGTTTAAGTTCGTTAACGCCCCATCCAAATCGCCTTTAGCCGTAAGTACATTGCCGATATTACCCAAGGTTTTCGCTTCCCCTGCCGGGTTTCCGTTATCCTTGAATATCTTTAACCCCTCACGATAGCATTTTAATGCTCCATCGAAGTTACCGCGGTCTTCGTATATAATACCAATATTGCCTAATTGGTTCCCAACCCTAACCACCTCCCCGTGTTTTCTAAACGCGGCAAGGGCTGATTTATGGTACGCGAGTGCCCTATCTAAATCTCCTTCCCTACGCATTAATAGGCCCCGATTCCCGTTAATAACCCCAAGCATGACTTCGTCATTAATAGTTTCTGCGAGTTCTGCCCCTTTCCCAAAATACCCAAGAGCTGAATCCGAATCCCCGACGTACATCTCTGCTAAACCGAGTCCGTTAAAAACGTTTATCTTAGCCAAGTCGTCTTTAGCATAATCCGCGAGAACCAACGCCTTATCGAAATTCTTTCGAGCTTCAATATAATAACCCATTTGAACCAATACGTTCCCTAATGCTTGGTGTATTGCACATAACTCGGAGTAGTCATTTGTTTTTGTTAAAGCCTTTTCGAAATAGCTTTTAGCTTCCTCAAACTCAGACTTCCTTAAAGCGCGCAGGCCGTCAGCGTACGGGCTCCGGACTTTGTCCGGGGCTTCCGGCAAACCGTTATAATATATTTCGTAATCCGGGGCTATTATGACGATAGCCCGCTTGTCTGTGTAACGGTCGTACCATTCAATACCCACACCAACTAATATCGTCGCTACTACCGTAATTACTGCCCCCCATATAAAGTACCGCAGGCCACTTTTACCTAGTGTTTTGTGTTCTTCCGATAAACGATTAACCTTGTTTAATTTCGCCCCCCGCGCTTTTTTTGGTTTAACCCGTCTCCGGCGTCGCTTTTTCGCCACGGCCCCAACCTCTTTTCTTAATCCTAATTGTCGGCGGCCCTACAACAACTTCGCCCGATTCACCAACCGGCCGAACGGCTCCGCCTCGATAATCACCTCGTCGCCCCCCGCCAGCGCGAAGCCGGCCGGCGTCATCACGCCCGTGCCGGTCAGCGCGACGCTCCCCGGCGGCAGCGGGTTGTGCCGCGTCAGGTATTCGTGCAGATATTCGATAGGGTGCCGGATGAGCGACGTGCTGGCGCGGCCGGCGAAGACGACCTCGCCTCCCCTTTTAATCGTCATCGTTATCTCGACGTCCGCCGGCTCGAGCGCGTCCGCGGTCACGAGGCAGGGCCCCAGCGCGCAACAGGCCGTATATATCTTCGACTGCGGCAGGTAGAGGGGGTTCTCGCGCTCGATGTCCCACGCCGAGACGTCGTTACCGAGCGTATACGCGACGACGGCGTTCCCGACGCCGACGACGTACGCCAGCTCCGGCTCCGCGGCGGTGAGCGCCGAATCGCCGCGGATGCCTATCTCCCCGCCCGGCCCCACGCAGCGGGAGGCCGTGGCCTTGAAGAACGTCTCGGGCCGGGGGCCCGCGTGCACCCGGGCGTAGATGTCGCCGCCCTTCCCCGCATCGTCCCCGCGGTCCGTCGCGCTCGTCTTATAGGTGACGCCGAAGCCCCACACCTCCGGCGGCTCGAGCGGGATAAGCGGCCCCTCGACGCCGGCCTCGGGGACGGGCCGCTTCGTCGCGAGGCGGACGACGTCCACCAGCGTCTCCGCGGAGACGCCGGCCCGAGCCAAAAGCTCGAGCGTCGTCGCGACGCCGGCGACGACGAAGCGCTCGCCCTCGTCCTCCGCCACCACGGCCCGGGCGTCGTCGATCAAATATTGATAGAGCTTCATCTCACCCTAAGATAAGAAACCCGACGCCTCGGCGCAACAAAAAACTCGACGCCGAAAGATAGTTTGCTATAATATGGACGTGGCGCCGAAGATAGATTCCTACGAGTTCGGCCGCGTTACGGTGGACGGCCGCGAGTACCGCGCGGACGTTATCGTCCTGCCGGAGCGCGTCGTCGCCGACTGGTGGCGGGTGGAGGGGCACGGCCTGGCGCCCGAAGACCTCAAAGAGGTCGTCGCCGCCCAACCCAGGGTCCTCGTCGTCGGCACCGGCGCCTACGGCGTAATGTCCGTCCCGGACGACACGATTACGTATCTCGCGGGCCAGGGCGTGAAGGTCGAGGCGTACGACACCGCCCGGGCGGTCCGCCGCTACAACGAGCTCGCCTCGAGCGGGGAGCGCGTCGCCGCGGGCCTGCATTTGACGTGCTAGGTTTACGGGGGGATGTCGAGACGAAGCAAATACGAGTTTTCTACTTATAATAGCGCATTTTTTCCTCGACATATCCCTGGACTTATTTAAGAATTAGGTGACGGTCAAGCAAACGGGCTTGTTTTTAAAAGGCGAGGTTATGACCGGGACGGAAACGGCGAGGGAAAAAAGGATAGTTAGGCGCCAAGGCGCGCGTTACGCGCCAAAGAGCTTAATACCCAGGTTGGCCCTGTGGGCCGGCGTGGGGGTTTTTATCGACGCGACCTCAAGGCAGACGAAACGCTTACGGGAGTAACGTAATGGCGAATACAAAAAATATTATAAGCATACTGGCACTCGCGACGTGTACGGCGGTTCACGTGGCGTCGTCTCGCGAGAACGACGTGCGTACGTTCGCCGGAGCCAAGTTGGACCTGGTCTTGGCGGCGGATAACGGCGAGACGACGGTTAATAATTTAGATTCGCTGACCGCCGACGAACGAGACGAAGTCGCGGGTAACTTCAGGGTCGTCCGGTTGCATGGACGTACGCGTTTGGGAGAAGGATTCTACGTAATTAACGAGAACGGAACGATTGAAAAGTTTATTATTGGCCAAAGGCAAAGCGACCAAATACTACCTAGTAGTGACGGCGATTGCTATCTATTATGCACGGGAAGTTCGCCAACCGGATTCCACTACCCTCATTTCCCGCTAATTAAAGAGCTTTACTCCATCGACGGCGGCCTGAGATGGAGGCACGAGATAATCGGTTATGTCGACGCATCGGAAGACCTTTCCACTATAGGCGTATTTTTTCCCGAGAGTTACTCCGAAAAATACCCCAATATAAGGATAATAGACAAAACGGGTAACTTAATAAATAATCATAAACCTTATTGCGGCTACCCCTGGTTCGTCTCGCGGGACGGAAAAAAAATTATAGTACCCGAATACGGCGGGATATTACCAGCGAATGCAATGAAAGGAACAAGGGTTTTTAACAAAAACGGTAAATTATTATTTACGCTTAACCCTGATTATTTATGCCATTTCGGACCGGGCGACGGGCCGAAATTATACGGTTCGGACCAGCATATTATACAGGTATGTTACGAGGTCGGAAGGGAAAAAGTAGAGCCAGAACCCGCGGACCCCGAAAAGCGTTATAGAGAGGCAAAAACTGAAAAACCAGGGTATTACGTCCAAACGTATACCGCCGACGGTTATTTTAAATGGCAAAAAAAGTTCGAAGAAGCCGTAAGCATCGGCGTATCGGAAAACGATAAACATTTGTTCATTTACGTACCAGAAACCACGCCCCGTTACGAAGTAATAAGTACTGAAACAGGAACCCTTGAATATGTTATCGTAATACCTGACGTTCTAGGTTTTACGTTTGCGGAAGCCGCCTTGTCTAATGACGGGCGAAAATGTTGCGTTATTTTGCGTAAATTTGGTACTAAGGAACCTTTCCCTGCGAAATCGGAAGCGTTATTGTTCGAGGATGGTAACGAAATAGCTAAATTCGAGAAAACATACGATATCCATGAAATGTCAAGCGGGAGATATCACGCCGAATTTTCGGCGGACGGGAATTTAATCGTTATGTCGTGCGATACTTCGTTCCGGATTTTTACTATTAAGACGAGGAGGTAATAATGGAATACAGACAGGGACTCTTACTATTTAAATTAATAACGGCCTTCTTCTTATTAAGATGTTTGGGGCCTTATATTACTTACGCTGAAGCCAGTAACGCCGTAGTAGGACCTTCCGATAGCACTAGTTACCTTGACCCCGACAAGAACTTAGAGAAGGGCGCATCGGAAAACGTCGCGGAAGCGGAAGAAGCTGAATACGAGGGAAAAAACATATCGGACGAAGGCGAAGATGCGTACATTAGTTCCCCGCCACTCGGTAACGTTGACACTCGGGTAATGCAAACTTTTATGCAGTTAGCGGATTATGATCTCGAAGTAGAGGGAAGTGGGTATATGATCCACGCGGGCGCCGACCTAACAACCGACATAGTAATGGAGAACCCCTTCTCTTACGATTTACGTTTATACATGTGCGTGACGAACGGGCAATATAAAAAAGAAATGTTTAACGAGGAGGACCCTGAAGACCCAGAGAACAGAATAATTATTAAGAAAGACGGGTTCAATAATAGAGTAATATACGGGCATGTTTACGTGGAGGGCCCTACCGGTTGGACAGCGGCGAATCTCGGAACGGAAATAGGCCGGGCCGCGGAACCCGACGAATTTAAGCTTTGGGGATGTTGTCATCTACATTTAGAAGTTTGGGATAAGGACGATCTTGATTTTACCAATGTAATGAACCCGTTGAGGTGTGGATATACCATACACTCATATGATCGTGAAGCTCCCAAACCATTCGGGGAGTACGAAGAAGAACTCGCGTGGCCGTTAGAGACATACGGAACCGGGTGGAAAGTTTATTTGGATGACGAATATGCCGTCCCTGGGATCGAGGGGTTCACTAATAATTTCCCGTACAACCTTAAACTTTCGGAACCGCAGGAAGGAGGAGGTGGGGAGGGTGGCACAATATCGAGTTGGACGGCAGACTCATTCAAGAGGACTGATTATACTAATCCCTCAAAACTATATGATACCGGTTCCTTAAAAATGATTACACACGACTCCCAACCCAATATAAGGGATTTAAGCGGGAGCAAGAAAGCGTTTAATTGCAAAGAGATACACGATACTTACTTATACGCTTTAGACTCAACTACGCCAAAAGAAGGTTATTATATCCACGTTATAGATGCCGACGGGAACGCGTTTGACGGCATTAGGCCCGGCGCCCCGGTTCAAGAACCCCCCGAACCCCAACCGCCCTACGTGGGGAATTGGCCTAAAATTAATTTCCCGTACCCTTCACATCCATATTTAAACGAATACCCCGTAATCTCCGCTGCCGCAGTAGCTAATGTACACCCTCCACTAGAACTAGGCTCACGCGACAAAGAAATCGTATACTGTAAACGAGATAGCACCGTGGGGGGGTTCGGTATACATTTACTGGATTCCAACGGCACTACCGTCAATATGCTGAACCCAGAAGGCGTCTTTTCATTTATGGGGTCCCCCGTCATAGCCGACCTCGATAACAACGGCGGTATGGAAATAATCGCCGTAGGGAACGGCAGCGCTAAAGGAAGGGTTTATGTATTTAACCACGGCTTAGGTTATGAAACTCGTAATTATTACCTATTGGATGCGAAGACGGAAGCGACCCCTTCCGTCGGCGATATCGACGGCGACGGGAAACCCGACATCGTAATAGGCGACGACGTATTTAACGTACACGTAATCGGCTTCGACGGAGAAAATTTCAACCTGATATGGAAAAAAGGTCTTGGGGCACCCGTCAAAAGGTCCGTAGCCATCGGCGACATAGATTTCGACGGCGAACTCGAAGTAGCGGCCATCGGTTATAACCTCGGTTCGAAACAGACCGTCGTAAAAGTTTGGGATTCGGACGGGACGGAATTGAACGGCGGTTGGACAAGGACGTTTAATCACCCTTCCGCGGACGATATCACCGAGAATAACGAAATAATGCTCGCGGACCTGGATAAAAACGGCGACCTCGAGGTAATCTTCGCTTTAGGTTACCATTACATGCCGCCTTATCCACAACCGGCGATACGGATCTATGACCAAAATAACGTCCAGTTCGGGGCGTCCCCAATAACGGCTTGGTCGGACGGAAGTATCTTAATAGGCGATTATGACGGCGACGGCGACCAAGAACTGGCCGTAGCGAACAACACCGAGCACCAAGCAAAGGAAATAAGGTTTGTTGACCCAATAACCGGCACACAGAAATTTTTCGCGCCTTTAAAGTACTATAATATCGATAATGCCGCTATTATCGGCGACGTGGACGACCCGGGTTACGACCCTCAAAATTACCCGGAGGTCGTTTACCCAGGCTACATATTAAGCAAACAGCCTTACCTCAACGCTAAAAATAACCTTTGGGGCGCCAATTTCCATCCTTACGATAAACCGCCGCCCTTCCCTTCGCTCCCCCAATACGGCGAAGAAGAATGGATATGTCCGCTCGGCCTTTGGGACGAAACCCACAATTACGGCGAGGGCGCCTGGTGGCACTACGGCGCCGTCGCACCGCCGAAAATTGCGGATATAAACCTGGACGGGACGAACGAAATTATTATCGGCGACATGCGGGCGACGGTCCACGTTTACGATACCGCCGGTACTAAAAGCCAGCTTGATTACGACTTCGAATGGGGCGAATTCCAACACGATGCCCTGAATACCGGCGACTACGAAGTTTTCCCTCCGCGTAATATTACGGTGGCGGACTCCGGTATTGACCAGGGCCACTCTCTGACCGTCAAATGTTGGGCCCCGTCGACCGACGACCCTAATTGTCCCGAGCGTTCAAAACGCGTAGATAAGTACGATATATACCGTTCCCCCGGCGACCAATTTCCAAGAGAATATTCCTACGTTGGTACGGTGAACACGAACCAATACCAAGGAGGATACGAATTCGTTGATTCCGACCCCAATATATTACCCCTAATACCATTCGTTTACCGGTGGTACGCCGTTACCAAACCTTACGGCACTCCGCAAATTAGAAGGCGTTCTACTCCTTCTATGACAGCCCCAGGTATGGCGCACGATGAAATCGCCCCCGAGCCGCCCACCAACTTCGCCGGCGACGTTATTGACGACGGTTCCGGTAGTGTATATGTACACTTAACCTGGGACCTATCGTTCGACGACCCGTACCATTCCGGAGGCGAGCCGGGCGACGGCAGCCGCGCGGTAGCAAACGTTTACGCTCGCGCGCCCGAGGCCACGGCGTCGGGCGTAAGGCGCGCCGGCGGCGTCGCGAGCCTCCAAGCCGGTAATGATTCGCCGATAGCAGAATCCTTTAGGGCCTCCGCCGGGCCCGGGTTAACCTCTTTTCCCCTCTCGGAAAAGGAAGGGGAAGCCCTGAAGGTCAAGGCCGCGGAGAGGCGGGTGCAACCGCGCATCCCTCGCACGACGGGGCCGCGCCCCGCATCCGACGTCGAACCGGCCGGCGGCGGCCTTGACGCCGGCGCCAACGACGTTCAATACTACGTTATTTGGAGGGAGGTAGACGGCAACGCCCCGTGCTTGCCCCATGCGGTACTGGAAGCGGGTACCAGCGAGTTCGACGACCTGGACGTGGAGTACGGGCACTTTTACAAATACACGATATACGCGAAGGACAGCGAAAATAGCTCCGAAGGCTGCGGCCCTATTTACCTAGATACGAACTCCCACCCCGGGTTCTACGACGACGGCGGGCCCTTGGCGTTCGCGCCGGAGGTCCCGTCCGCGCTCGAGCCGTACTACGACCCGTCGCGCGGCGGCGGCTCCTTGGCCGCGCCGTTTGCCGTTTCGGGCCGGGGCGCGAGCCGGGTCAAGGCCGCGGCCGTAATCACCTGCAAACCCAACCCCGTGACCGGCACCGCGACGTTCACCATCACGCCGCCGCAACCGACCCGGGTAAAGCTCGAGATATTCGACCTTGCGGGGCGTAAAGTCGATACGGTCTTCGACGATTACGTAACGACG
>Ga0307377_10003298_pt1 | contig 18351 bp, 22 predicted proteins | sample TR3MG_FD_202535 | JGI IMG/M metagenome (GOLD analysis project Ga0307377, IMG submission 202535) | Soil microbial communities from Risofladan, Vaasa, Finland - TR-3 | ecosystem: Environmental > Terrestrial > Soil > Coastal area > Acid sulfate soil | place: Finland: Risofladan, Vaasa | collected... | reverse complement strand
ATGTGGGTCTGGTCTATTTAATTCAAACAATCTACGTGTTAAAAGCTGTCCTGATTTGCGGTAAGTATCGGCCCCAGTACTCAGCTGTTTAACTTTATCATCAAATCCCAAAGTTGCAAGTTCAAGCCCTATGGCTTTGTTTCTTTCTTGCAGGCGTAGTTTTTCTTCTTTATATTGCTGAACCTTCTCTGGGTTTTTGGTTTTTCTAATATAACCCTTTAAAGTGTTGTCAATTCTTTTCCTATTGAGAACCTGCTCCGCCTTCAACTGCTTCTGCTTCTCTAGTAGCTCAGGAGTGATGCCAGAACCTTCAGGATTTGTGGTGGTAATGCTTTGTCCAGATAGTTTTGATTCATCGAACTGCCCGGGAGCTGTAGTAGCTGCGTCAACGGCTCTGATTAAAACTGGACTTGGTGGGTCTGAGAACATGGAGATTGTCATTCCCTTTTTCCATGTCATCCCGGGTTCCGCATTAACTTCGTCAAACACTTCTTTTATTTTTTCTTTTTGGTCGGAGTTAATAAATTTGCTTAGGTTTGCGCCGGGGAAACTCTTAGCAAATGTGTCGAATGTAATTTTATCTGTGTCTGGGTTGAATCCAGACTTAGCTCTCTGTTGAGCGTAGGTCTGCGAGTGGTGTTGTGCAATTTCTTCCAAATCCATAAGTTTTTCAAAATTACCCAAAGCCCAATCTGACTTAGGAAGCATGTCTATTAATTTAGCCATAGGCAGGTCGAGAGCTCTCATGGTTTCGTGCTTGGCAATTGATTTGAAGTTATGTAGCTTCGTCAACCCTTCCATCACTTGTCCAATTTCCCTTTCTCTGCTGGCAATGTTCTCGGCGAATGTCTTAATCTTTGTTTCTAAATAGTCTCCAAGCTGGTCGTGTATTGCTGTTGCTCCTACGCCTCTCTCCACATGGATGAGGGGCATTTTGGCAAACATAGTGGTTACGTTGGCTACTTCAATGGCTGCCGATTTGACGGTGCTTATTTCAACCTTCAAACTATAATATTTTAATGCCAACGCTTGACGGGTATCTCTCTCAGCCTTCCAAGAGCTGGATATAACTTTCTGACTTATTGGAGACCCCTTAAACATGATTTGGGCTCCTTCTCCGCCATCCGCATCGGAGTTCTCATCAATACCTTCTTCTCCAACCTCCGCCGTTCCCTTGGAGGCCGCCACCGCCATAGTCTTGGCATCGATAATGTCTTTGAGTGTTTCAAATCTCACATCCACCGAGCCAGAGACTCCGCCAGTTCCTGTTTCAGTCAAAATTTCTGGAGACTCCAACTGGTCTAAAATAACTGAGGCTTCCGCTTTTAATTTATCTAATTCAGCCACCTTAGATTTCAATGATGACGCAATTTTTGGTAACTTCCCCTTTGCCATGCTTATCACTTTGTCTAGATTCATTGCAGAAAGTCTTAGTCTTTCGAGAGGAACTCCGGCCTTCATATCGGCCACAAGCTGGCGCATGGCTCTTGTAGCTATGGCCATAATGCTAGAAGCGGCTCTTAGCGTTGTGGTTGACATAGAGGCAGTTGTTGGACACAGGGGAATAACGGCCTCTAAAAGAGCCATTGTAAATTCTGGCTCTCCCAACTGGCCGCTTTGTACTTTTGGCATAAGGGTTTTGAGTGTTTCTTTGCCTAGTTCGTCGGCGACCTCTGGCGTAACTATCGCCCCACTCTCAGTTAGGAACTTATGAATACCGTTGGTCCATCTACTCTCGTCCTGAGGTCCGTCGTTTTTTAGTACAATAAAGCTGTCCATTGTTTTCCTCCGTTATTTGTCTCTGGCGCTTATTTTGATTTCGCCAATTCTACTTGAAATTTTTTGTTCTAGTGACTGAACGAAACGTTCAGCTGCTGACTTATCATTTGGAGCAATTCTTCCTTCAATAATCTCGTTAATCAAAGCTTCCTTGTATTCCGACAACCATGGCCCGGGGCTTTTGGCAGGGAACATAACCATGAGCTCATTTCCATCCAAGGGAGATTTTATTAGAGAATTAGGTAGAACTTCTTCCAATTTTCTAATTCTTTCCCTAAGATTTTGAATCCTCTGAATGTTGCGTTGTTTCTTTTTTGGATTCTTGGACGTGATATCTGCCGAAGTTAAGTCCAACAACTCATCAGTAAATGGGTCAGTCTCTCGACGAAGCCTTCTAACTGATGAATCCGTCCACTGGTCTTCATTATAGGCGTGTGGGCGCATGTGATGAAGAACCAAGTTGCTCACTCTATCTATTACGTCCTGAGGATACCTAAGTCCAGACAAAATTTTCTTGGCAGTGTTTGAGCCAACTTTCTCATGGTCATAAAAATGAATCTTATATCCGGGAAAAGCAGCTTTGAGCTCCTGCTCATCCTTAAAAACCCTCTTACTGCCACAATTTTCACAAACTATGCCTACCTCTGGTTGACTCTTGAAGACGTATTCCCCCTTAGTCCCGCAGGATTCGCTATCACAAACTACCGAATACGTCCTGCTCATAGTTTTGGGCTTAGCAACGTCGTGTAGAAGGGCCGACAGTCTTGTCGTAAGATTTCTCGGAGATTGGTCCACGACCTGCATGGTATGAGCCCAAACATTTTTGGTGGCATATTGCGTTTCTTCTTCAGTCGCTTCTAGGGAATCAAGTTCCGGAGAAATAAATTTGAGCAACCCAGTTTCTTTCATAAAACTGAGAGCCGTAGAGGGCTTGTCGGTGAGGAGAATTTTATTTAACTCTTCCTGAATCCTCTCCTTGCTTATGGTGGCAATCTTAGAGGCATTTCGAACCACCGCATCGTAAGTCGAATCATCAATAGAAAAACCCAACTGAGCAGACTGCCTGACTAGTCTCATCATTCTAAGCGGGTCCTGAGTCATGATTAGGTCTGGGTTTTCCTCATCAGCAACCCTTAGAACCTTGCTCTTGATGTCGTTGATTCCATTGCCAGTTAGGTCTAAAACTTCACCATTACGCAAGTCTATGAATAGTGCATTTACGCTGAAATCCCTGCGCATTGCGTCATCCCACAGATTGCCCTTCACGGTGGCTGGCTTTCGATTGTCTTCTTCGTAGACCTCTTTGCGGGGGGCGACAAATTCAACGTCCTCCCCGTCTATCGTGAGTTTCGCAGTTCCGAACTTGGGGAACAAAACTGGAGCATGACCACCATATTCTTTATGGAGCAGTTCTGCGAGTTTCATCCCAGCACCCTCTCCATCCACCATGACATCCAAGTCTTTGGGAGCTCTGCCCAGCAATAGGTCACGAACAAATCCGCCAACAATGTAAGTATTAAGTCCGTTTTCGGTGGACACCTTGCGGATTTTATCCACCACTCCTTGCCATTTTCCAAAATTATTAATTTTCATATACGTCTCATTATAGATAGAAACTACGGTCTAGATGGATAATCTTCGACTTTTCTAGATTGGGCTTTAGAGCCTCAATCATGAAGTCTAAGGCCACCTGAGGGTTCCCTTCGTGACCACATGTAAAAATGTCAAGAGTAATTATTCGCTCATCTTTCCACAGATGATAGGTCAGATGCGATTCGGCCAATAGGATAACACCACTACTACCGGAGGGCTCAAACTGTTTGAAGGATTCGCCAACGATAGTCATCTTTGCTTTGATGGCTGCTGCGTGGATTAATGATTTCATATTCTCTACGCTGTCAAAAAAATCCACATTCGTTATTTCAAACAAATCAGCCACTATATGCCTGTTGACATTAGTTGGCTCCAGTTTAATGTTCTCCAATTTTCCAGACCTCCTTGGTTTAGCTAGAGATAGCTTTCTTTTATATTTTTTGAAAACACATCCATTTAGTTTAAGGAATACCACCTCTTGAAACTCATCTGCCTATTATTGTAGCAAAGTGGCCCATCAAAGTCAAGACTATTGTTCGTACACATCATCGTCGTCGCTATTTGACGAGAAAGCTCTGTAAATATCTTCCCTTTCACTTAAACGATTAACATGCCTTTTGGATATTCTAGAGGCTCTATATCCGCATTTGCCACTAGGATGGTCGTAAAAGTCACAACACCCCCCATCCTCCTTGGGAACCTCTGTGTTGTAGTAGTTGCAGATGACAAATTTTCTGGAGGATATCTTCTTCATAATTCTTCCCTTATCTAGCGAATCTATTGCCAACGTTAGGTATATAGGTAGGTGTCAGATTATTGTCACGACCTGTGAACGAGGCCGTTGTTGCGGCTGGTGTAATTGTCTGATACGTGTATCCTATGTAAAAATCTGCTCCGCTTACTGGAACTTGTCCAACTAACGCAGCACCCGAGAAGGAATTAATGAAGCCGTTTGTAAACGTAATCTGATTTCCGTTAGCACTCCAGCCAGCTCCGCTTAAGCCTTGAGAGGCTGGTGGGAATGTTCCAGTTAGCGCCGAACCACTGTATACGTTTATCACAGAGGAGGCCGTTAATGTTAGGGGAATATTTACGGAACCGCTGTAGGTTCCATAGTATACGCCGCTAATAACATGTAGTTCATTAGCTCTGGCAGAACCAAATGTGGCTATTCCGATATTTCCTACATCATTTGAATTGATTATTGGTCCAGTTAGGCCAATTCTGGCATGTTGCTGTGCGGCCGCAACTGTCGGAGTGGCTGGAGCATTCTGAGTGCTAATGACGTCTGGGCCGTTTATGACTGCCGACTTTCCGTGCTTTACTGGAACTGGATGGTCATATGCATCATTGCTGCTTGAGTTTGCATAGTCTCCACCAGCTGCCGTTTGTAGCTGCCCGGGCATCAACTCAGACTGACCGTCTGTGAAAGACTTCCCGGGTTTTTTGCCAGCGTTTTCTTTATTCAAATCCGCTGGACTTGTGTATGTCTGGGTTGGCTGTAAGCCGTTGTTCTGGGCCATTTTGATTCTCCTTAGTTACTAAATTTGATATCTAGTATTTACGTCGTCCAACAGGCTTTGTGGACTAATATATCTTGGATTGTTGGCTGGTGCCGTTGTGGGCAGCTGTAAATTACCAGCGTTTTCATTTCCATTTTCAATCCTATCTAAGCCGCCATTGGCATGAACCTTTTTATATTCTCCAAAGTCTGCGGTATAGGCTGGGTCGTTTGAATTTTGGGAAGCCATTAGTTTCTCCTATGATGCCTTATTTTTGCTTAAAATTTCGTATATCTCTTGAGATGACAACACTTTTGGACTAGTCACTCCAGCCGCCATATCCACTCCCGGAGAAACGCTAACGTTGTCTGCCGATGGCTGTGTGTTCTGAGAGATGTTGCTAGGCTCGGATGGGAAGGCTCCAAGACCAGTCTGCGGTGCATCGGCAATTCTGTATTTTCCAAACTTTGGCATGTTCTGCTCCTTAGGGGAAATCTTCTTCAGTCAGGAATTAGTCCTCACTGAATACTCCTTCTTTCGTGGTGTAGTATGTAATTCTATGGACGTTAAAGGTCGGTTTTTCTCCTTGCTTCTCGTACTGAGTAACTAAAATTTGAACGTCATGTTTTTTCTCGATAGCCTCTAGAGCTATGCTCAATGATTCAAAATAGCTATCGCTATTGACTTTTGAGTCTATGAATACGATGATTTCAAACTGATATTCTGACCCATCCAATTCCTCTACTTTTTCCCCAAATCCGGGGAGAGAAAATCTTTCAGAATAAATCTTAATGTCACCAAAGACATCTGGCTCTTTTTTCAACTCTTCGAATGTGTCATCAATGAGATGAAACTGAACCGTCTTGTAGCGAAAGCTGATGCCTTCAAGCTGAGGAGCATTTGGGTCCTTCTTTTTGTCCTTGTCCTTGTCTCCGTCATCGTCAGCAGCACGCTTGTAGGATTTTAAAATCGCCACTTGTTTTTTAATCTTAGTCAAATTCATTTCATTCCCCTTTAAAAAGTTTCAGAAACGTTATATAGCGTCTGCCATTTCTGTTCAGCATATGGGCAAAACCCAACCCCAATATAGGACATTTCCTGAGAGTATCTCTGTTTGAAATTTACGTTTGGCGAACCACACCAGTAGTGGATTTTTGTAGTATTGGCATAGCTAGGTTCTACGGAATCGAAAGAAACTGGATTTGATGCCCCGGAGTTTGGTCTAGAAGAGTTCTTGGTTTCCAAGAACGGACATCCATAACACCAGAATTGGGCAGTCTTATAGTCGATACTTCTATCCTGCCCTTCGGGAAACTCCGTGTATACAAACTGCGGGCTATTCGTCGAACTTCCAGCGCTGGTGGTAACAACCACGTCAAAGCTCCCGGAATCCCTTACCACTGGAGTTCTAATAGTAAACGAAGTGTCAGTTCCACCCTCAACTATCACCGCAGCTGTTCCGCCTATGGTGACACTCGATACGTCGAATGTTGCACCTCCACCAAAAAAGCCCGAACCAGTAATAATAATTGGTAGACTAGTATATTTGGCGGTAGTGTTGGGAGCAAAGCTCGTGATGATTGGAGTTGCCATGTCGAACCCTTAGATGTTTATCTTAATGGTTGTCGATTGAACTGCTAATTCATCTTGAACCGAATGAACGTAGGCGTTATCGTATTGTTGACCAACGTTTGTCCCACTCCACAGTATCACCTCATTGGTGTTCGGGCTATAGAATGAAGGGATGTTGGCTGAAACTTGAACTCCCCCAACAAAGTCGGTAATGACGTTTGGGGCCATATGCTGATTCGTTACCTCGCCAGCCTTTACTATGTGATTTTGAGACCATATGTTTGCCCCCGACAATGTTGATGTCGCAAAGGTTTTATTTTCAAATGGAATTGTGTCTGGATTAATAGCGTAGGTGTTCTTAACTTCATATCTTGTGGACGAACCGCTAATGGCGATAGCATATACGGCGGCATCTAGAGCCGTAAATAGGGCGTATCCACCAGCGTCGGTAGTTTGGCTTTGAATGACTGCGCCGTCTGGATTCCCTATGGCTACCGTAACTCCATTTTTTGCGCTATCATCTGTGCCTATCACTCTTACTTTTACATTTGTTTGCAATGCCATTTTGGTTACCTCTTATCCGTGAATTTTTCTACGGCTGTTTTTACGACTGTTTCCAGCCCACTAACTCCAAACTTATTAAAAACTTCTGTTCTAAAGAACTTAAAACGCTCGGCATCCAAACCCTGTCTTGCTAGGGCTAAAATATCCTTCATAACTTCTTTGTTACTGTCGAGAAGCTCCTTGGAGAGTTCTTGAGACTGTTGTTCGTTTAGCATCTTAGTTCCTTTCCATCTTTGTTGGCAGAACCAGAAACTCGTGATTCTCCATTCATGGCGTTGAGTCCCATGTTTATTTCGATGGTATGTTCTTCTTTTTTTCTTTTTGGGTCGACCTTCAATTTAACAACGTGTCTTGGTATTTTAGCCTGAGACGGGTTCCCTGAATTTTGCTGAGAGCCATCGGTCATTTCGGGGGTGACCAAACTATCATTGGAAGCCTCCCGGTATGAAATTCTCATTACGACAAACCTTCAGAGACCATAGTCCTCAAGCTCGAAACAAGTTCTTCTCTATTCACCTCGTGTCCTTTTGCCGTAAATACGACCATCGGCTCTAATTGCTCGAGAACAAAGTCTACGGCTTGCTTATGGTCGGGAGAGTCCGCATTGCTGTATGCGGGAAACATCTGGGCGGCATCAGATATCGCTCTGTTGGAAAGCGCAGAAAAATACAATGAGCGAGCGATGTCTCTAGCCCCAGTGTCCCGATATGATAATTTTATAATCATTTATTAGACTCCTATGTCTCTCTGTCTATTAGAAAAATATAAAAAAAGCGATAAATTAATCTATTTTACAACGATTTTCTTTATTCTTTTAAGTATTATTTTAAGGTCGTTTTCATCATTCGGACTTAGTGGTTTATCTGGTTTTTTTGGATTATGGATAAGATAATCGTGCAAAATCCCCTCGCCTTGAGTTAAACACGTTTTTGGCGTCCTAGCTATCGCCTCGGCCTCCACCTCGTTTTCCTCCTTAGGGGCGACGTATGCCCCATGCTTCCTTCTGGCATGAACTAATTCGTGAATTTCCGTTAATTTCCTCAATTCCAGACTAAGTCCTTTGTCGACCTCTATTTCGTACTTATTCTTGTCTTCATTGAAGCTCATGGTCCCCATTAGGTTGGGGGCCATTTTCTTCTTGGCGAAGTCGAAATGTTTAATAATTGATTTTTTATAAGGCAACTTTGAATCCATAGCACAGACTCCTTTATCTTATTTGTTTCCTCAGGCGCAATTAATCGACAAATCCGAACCACTTCTTATATACGTACCAGAATAGATTATTCCCAAACGGGTTTTCGTATTTATTCTTTCCTATCATTTTGGTTACATCACCAACAAACGGCGTATAGTTATACAGGCTCATTGTCGCCGCATTCTGTATTTGCAAGCTTCTTCTTTCTGGTTTATCGGTTATAAAGGCATGAGGGAATTTGAATGCCAAAGCCTTGTTGTATCTTCTAGTATTAACTTGGACGGCACCTAAGATTTGTTTATCTACGCCAGACCATTTGGGGTCATCTCCTCTTGGGGGGTCATAAGCTCCGACGCCACAAAAATAATCCAGCCTCCTCTTGTTTTTTGGCATAGTCTTTCTAGTGATGGTTCCCTGTTCTTTTTGAATGTTGGTTATTAAAACTTTTGGATTCAGGCCAAGGTCATTGCAGTGCTTGTAAATCCAGTAGGACGTTAGGTGGCCATCAATCACATAGTCTTTTAAGAAACTATTCTTCATTACGATAAAGTCCTGAATCTGAGTTTCCGACATGGAGGAGCAATCCAAAAACTCTCTATTGGTTATTATCATATTGGGATTGAATTCGGAAGAACCGACGCTTGCTACTATGGCTTTTTTGGGAGACGGTGGAGCTAAAAGCGGGGCGTAGCTCGGCTTCACAGGAGCGGTGGAGGGGATGACTGCAAACGGGAGCGTTGGGGTCCTCCACGGACCAATCTGAAATGAGCTATTTGATTGTTTTTGATTGGGATTTGGCGTTCTTGGTCGAATGCCTAGAATGCCGGAAATTATTCTCTTCCAAAACTGAAAAGTTTCAACTAAGAATTCCATTCATTTGTACCGTCCTTAATTTATTTTTTGTAACCGCACCCTTCGCAGACCTTAGAGTCTTTATGGCTGACGCTCTTACACGTCGGACATACAGCTGTGAAGTCGTCATGTAGAGGGAATGCTTTTGGTTCCTTGGATTCCTTGGGTGTTTTTGATTTAGAGACTTCGGGAGCCCCGCCTTCAAATATCTCCCTCTCCATGCCTAGCTTTACCGCAAACATCTCAACAACACCCTTCAGGTCCGTTATCTCATGTTTAAGAAAAAGATTTTGATGATAAAGAGAACTAATATCTATCTCACACTTCGTAAGATGCTGCATTAGATTGATGCAATTTTGGCTCAGCAAAGAGTTGGCTTTAACTAGCTCCGCAATACCGATGTTTTTTGAACGATGACTGTTTGTGGGTTTCTTTTGACTTTGCTTTTGACTTTGCTTTTGACTTTGCTTTTGGCTTTGTTTTTGGCTTTGCTTCTGCTTTTGAGGTTGCTTCTGGTTTACTTTGTTTTGCATGACGAGCCTCCGTTTAGCTGATATATATGGTGTCGCCGATTTTAATTCCATTCCTTCTTGAAACTCCCGCACCAAGTTCTATGACATATTTCATAGGAACTCTTTTAGAACTCGTGTATGCTGTAGAGCCATCCATTTTTCTCATTGTAATTATATCTTTTATCTTATTGTCATTTCCGACGAATATTGCATCCAAATCAATTTTTACATTGGACATAGTAAATAATGGCATATATCGTCCGTGGGTATGGAAAAGCATGCCTCTATGGGTTGCCAGCCAATCTCTATTTTTAAGCCCTTCCTTCTGCTCACGCTCAGTGCGGGCTACTTCACAATACATTATGCTGTTTCCAATGCGTACCGTGACCACTGGAAGGTTATTGGCTTTTGCATCTCTAGAGGATAGTTTGACCATCATTTCAATAGAACCACCTTATTAAAAATTTTGAACTATATAATCTATGCAAGACTCTAAATCAGGGAGTGTCTTAGTGACAATTGCCTCATATCCAGCTCTACCTTGCATGCAGTTAGTGTACGCTATGATTGGCTTTCTAGCCCTGTGTGCTAGAAACATCTCTCCGATAGTAAAAAAAGGTATTTTCTTATTTTCTATCATCTGCGGAATATCTAGATTAACCAACACCACGGAGCATTTGTCTAGATAGTAGATATCCCTATGCAAAATCTCATTTGGGGTATATTGGTTGTGAGCCGCCTTATCGGCTGGCTTTCCGTCGTAGGGATTGTATACGTCCCATCCAGCTTTGACCAAGAACTTGGTTGCCGTAAGCCTCCAAGCGTTTCCTTCCTCTATGCTTACACCATCCATCATGCCGGATAGGTATGCTAATTCCTTTTTCATTCTGACCTCTAAAAGATTTGCTTATCCGCTGTTACTTGTTTAGCGCTTTTAGCGTGCTTGCTGCACTCTCAATTCCAGAAACTATTTTTATTTCCTTGGTCTGAGTGTTTAGAATGACTACCGGAATTTGGATGTTGAATTCATTCGACTTAAATCCAAGCATTTTGCTGTAGCGGTCTTCTGTCTTGTAGCTTCCATTTCTTATAAACACCCTTAGCTTCCCAAGATAATGCTCAAGCTTGATTTCAGCGAAATGGTTATGACCGATTGATACAATGTCAAACTTTGAATCAATATCCCTAAGGACGTTCTTGCAGCACGCTGTTCCATTTGCTATGCCAGAGCCTCCACGGAATTTATGTCTAGCGTGGATGTTGTATAGAATTGGAGACTTGCTTTTGTGGTTTTTAACACTTAGATTCACGTCTCCACCATGACCCAGATAGGGGATTTCCTGTTTCCTAGCAATATGTTCTGGGAGATTGTAGTCAGCATAGTCTCTATCCCAAGCGTCATGACATCCAATGATTGTCCACAGAATCTTACCCTTTAATTCATCGAAGAGCTTGCCAGCAGCCAATCTTGCGGCCTTTGGAGGGATAACGGCCTCCACAACGCCTTCCTTGTGCGGTCCAACCATGAAGTTGTCGATTAAATCTCCGCCAAATCCCATGTAGAAATCTTTGGTCTTCTTAATGATTCCAAAGTCTTTTCTAAGTTGTCCAATATCGGTGTTTACATTTTCTAAATGAAAATCGCTCAAAAACGTGAGAGCTATATATTTACTATTTGTCTTAATGGTGATGTCTGCGTTCCCTTGTTCTGAATCCAGATTTCTAAGCTTCTTCTGTCCATTTTCTATATGGTCCAAAATTGCATTGACGTCCATTTTTTCCCAACGCTTGAGGTTGTCTATCTTTACCGATGACTCTTTGATGTTTTCTTTGAATTCTTTAACGTACTTTGCGCTTATCTTATATTTCTTAGCTATCTTTGCGTCGGATGCCCCGTTCATTAAATCCTGTTTTACTGATTCTCTAATTGCATCCGCCGTCCCTGCAATCTTTGCTCTTTTTATTTTTTTCATATTTGAATGAATACTCCGGGTTGAGAGCTCTAAGGCTCTTCTTTTTTCGCCAGCGCCAACAAGAATTAATCCATTCAATGTGGCAGTTTCTTGTTCAGTGTACTCGTCTGGAGCCTTGTAGTGGCCATCCATTTTTAAACCATTTCTTTTTGCATAATTCCTTATTGTTCCGACGTCAACAACTCTTTTGAATTTTTTCAACAAAGCTTCTTGACATTCTGCTCTAGTATTCTTGCCGAGAATTAGCTTCTTAAGATATGTCCCTTGTTCTTTTGTGAGAGGAGTGGTGGCGTTTGCGAACTTAACCTTATACTTGAAGGCGATTCTTCTAACGGTCCTCTCTCCAATCAATCGTCCTTTTTTCTTGTTGAAAAGATTGATTATTTCGTCTATCGTATGTCCCTTTTCAATGTGTTTTACTACAAAGTTCTGCTCACTCTTGTCAAGAATCTTCATTTGTTCTCCTTTACGATTGAATATACAACTATTATAGGGCTTTTATCAAATTAATGGAAATAAAAAGTTAATACATGATGATATCAGTTTTAGGATTGTTATATCCAGTGGGGTTTTCTGCACCACTATTCCAAAGCGTGTTTGACGGGGTGATGTACCCATTGAGTAACCCCGGCGTGGTTTCCACTAGAAGAGAGGACACCAAAACATGCTCTCCTTTAGTTAAATACCCAGCCCAAGGCCTCGTCAAATTGGCGGTAATCTCAGACATGTCATTATTCACATAGACTTGATGAGTGAACCTATCTGTAACAATAGGCTTGCCGTCTAGGGACACGTTGTGTTTTATATACATCCACTGATTTCCTCCGGCGCCAAAGCCTGTAAAATTATCATTTGCAATCATAATATCAAATAATAGACTTGGCGTTATGGTGGCGACTCCTCCGTTTGAAAAAATTGAACCGCTGTGATACACGATTGTTGCATCACGACCAATTCTTCTATTTATCAACGGGTGGTAAAGGGTTATTACTCTTGGCCCTCCACTCAAAGTCGAGAGCTGTGCCGACCCCTTTGTTGCCTGAACAGAGCTTAGTCCAACCACCGAAGTTCCGCTTACTATATTTCCAGATGGACTATACATGTTTACGTATAGGTTAAAGTCTTCTCCATTAGCTGGAGCAGTGAAGTCGAAAGAGCTTCTTGACCATTCTCCACTAAGATTTTCACCATTAAATGTTGATGAGATATATCCGTTCCCAGACACATAGGCCCTAACAGCAACGTTATTAGAGTCGGGAGAAAAGAACTCAACTGAGCTTCCAGATATCAGTTTGGTGAAATACGAAACTTTATATGTTTGTGAGTTTTCAACACTCAACGGCGTGGACAGCGTTAATCCGTTTGAGGTGATGTTGTTGCCAGAAATTTGGAAGAGATATGGAGAATTGGTCTCCCCAGAAAAAACGTTGATAGAGCCAGCCGGAGCGATGTCTTTGGTGTAATCAACAACGGTTGACCCCGACAGGCTTTGCCCCATAAATTGAGAGCCAATGGTGTACGTGCCACTTGGAGCTTCATAAAAACCTATTTGAGAAGAGTTTATTAGGTTTCCAAGGCCACTAGCTGGTATTAGGTTAATTCCACTGGGCGTGTTGTTGAAATTATATAAAGCAACTGTGTCTTCGTCGGCCTCTAAATTGGTTAGCCCACTGGGGAAATTAATATGAGCCTTGCTGGACACTTTGAAGCTCTTGTAATATTGCTCAGCGGTCCCGGGGCTGTCAGTAGAGTATGCTCCAATGTCACATCGAGTGACAGTTGAACTGATTGGAGAGTTTGCGGCAGTATTGGTTTTAGCCAAAGCTCCGTTGATGAAAATGCTAGCCGTGGTACCGCTTAACGTGAGAGCAACGTGGGTGAAAGCATTTGATGCAATGGTCGTGGTGGAATCAGGCACTATTCGATATCCGGTGTTCTCGTTGTATAAATAAAGCTGGGTTGCGTTTGCCTCCAACCTCATGTTTTGCGTCGGAGACGTGTTTCTCATGGCAAAAAGTCTAGTCACGCCGCTGGTGTTGCTTTTGAATACCCATTCAAAAGTGAGTTCACTTCTGTTTTGGAGCCAAGTATTTAGAGCAGGGCTAAAAGAAAAATAAGAGCCAGCCTTAATCGGACCCATGACATAGTTTGCGTCTGGATTGGATGCTTCCCATATGTTTGGGATGTTTGTTCCTGAGAATGAAGCGCCGCTTGGATACATCAACCCATTTGGTATGATGTTTTTAAATTCCTGCTCCGTTGCTCCGAAAGCCAATGTTCCGCTTGAAGTAATGTTTCCACTTATTCCAACGCTTCCCTGAAATACCGTGTCACCGCTGATGGCATTTGCTATGCCGAGAGTGCTGACGTTCAGAACCGGGATGTTCAGCTTTGAGTCACTGCCTGTAATTGTTATATTGCCCGTTACATTTAGGGGACCCTCTACATTAACTCCGGTGCTTGTCGCTCCGGGAATAAGATTTACGGCACCACCTGCGCTGAAGTTAATATCAGCACCATTGAGATTCGCCGTAGATATCGTTAGGGTTGATGCGGTTGGACTGGATGTCACCTCTGACAGGTCGATAGAATTCGCTCCTAGAACCAGCCCTCCGCCAAGCTTTGTTCCCTTGTTGGCGGTGTCAATTACGACGTGTGCTCCGCTTGCTTCCAGACTTGTCCCGTCCTTTTGAGTCATGGAATCTATTAGTATTGGAGAGAACCCACTGATGTCGTGGAATGTTCCCGAAATAGCCACAATACTGGATAATGGGAGGGTTTGTGAACCAATAGACTGATTTCCAGAACCCAAGAAATTGATGTTGACACCCGAAGCTATGTTGATGTCGTAATTTAGAGGGCTTACGAACTGATTTGAGTCGATGCTGCTAGGAGATATAATTGAACCATCTATGGTGTTCGAGAAAAGGTCAACCTCTCCAATTTTTAGGTTCTGTCTGTTGGTGTAGTCAATACTTGTTATCAAACCAAAATTAGTGACTACTTCGGCTAGTCTTATTAGGGTTGCCCCCGATACGGTAGTGAGCTGAAGTAGGTTGTATGATTCCACTGGTTGAAATTCCAACGAAGCGGCATTTAGACCACTAGCCACATTGCTAGCGCCCGCAGGGTTTTGTGCTGGGTCGGGATTATAATTCACCTCTATTAAGTCGGCAAAAACAGCAGTCGTCCCACTGGCAGGGAAGGTGTTGACACCACTAGGCGAGTATAGTTGAACCCTCTCCCCAGTAGATAGAAACCCATAGCCCGGGGTTACTACCGCCACGGATGTGCCTATTGATGTTGGAGCAATCAGAAGTCCAGAGCCAACTCCGGGATTTCCGTTGGTGAAGGCCGCTATGGTGTCTTGCACATTTTTGGCGGTGGAGGTGTTCATGAAGTCAAGATTTGAAGGCTTGACTATTTGGTTTTCGAACCATTGTGCTTCCTGCATGTTATTTATTCTCCTGACTTAATTTGTTTAAGAAGTCTGCTATGTATTGCTCTCCGCAGTAAACCACGCAATCTTCATTTTTTCCGACTATTAAAGCTGGTAGGGCTGGTATTTTTTCGTCCAGAGGAATCTGAACTCCCTCATCCAATTGAACCATATCGTTGCTAACGTATAGCTTCACAATGTCGGGATAGTTTCCAACAATCTCTTCGACATTTCTGCAATGGGAACAGGTTTTGTCTATTAGTAAAGTCATTAGTCTTTTTGACACAGACGAACTGTATAATACGGAATTACCTCTTCGTGGGAGTGTTGGCCATCCCCCTGAATTGAAAGCGTCAAGTCGGAGCCACCCCCGTCCGCATGAGCGTTAAATCCTTTGTTTTGCCCATGTCCGTGATAACCAGCACCCACATTGTTAACTCCAAGGGCGTCATTGGGAGCGGCTCTGCCTGTTGCTTTGGCGGATATGGTCGCTCGTCCGGGTGTTGTAATATCTCCGCTATTGCCTATAACTAGAGGGAATCTGCCATATGACCTATTGCTAATGTCAGTCCAGCCACTTGGGCAGCCTCCAGCAGCTGCGCCGTTAGAAAACTTGTCATCCCACATAATTATCGCCCCTGCTGGAACTGCCGCCACACTGAAATTTATCTGTTGCGTTCCAATCGTGTGGTCTGCTATTCTGTCCCCAGTAATAGTTCCGGGCTGGATTTGTTCATTAACTATTCCGGCCCCACTATTGGGATTAACGGAGTCATCTGCATTTCTAATGTGGCGAGTTTCGATTGCCCCGGAGGCTATCCTATCTCCGATTAGTTCTCCCGAGGTGATTGAGCTAGCATCTATATTCCCAGAGATTTGCTCCTGAGTTGATACGTCATATCCCGGAATTAGATTTGTCATTCCCAAATAAGCTCCGTCAACGTATACGGTGTTGTCAAAAGCCCCCGAGATAGTTAACTTGGCCAGTCTGGCATCGGAAGTGGGAATGAATGCTTCTTTTGTTTGTAGCTTCTGCCATTCTGTTGATGTTCCCGAATATCCATCGAAAACTATGGTCTGAACACTCGAGCCAGTGGGGGTTTGAAGCAAGTCTAGTTTGGCGCTTATTCCCGTAGTTCCACTAATAGCCAGATTGAACCCGCTCAGGGGTTTTATATATACAAACGCTGATAGCGGCTTCCCTTTTAGGTTGTCAGAAAAATCAACAATTTGTTCTATGCCGACATTTTGAGCCGTTGTATCAAACCCCCCAACAAGCTTGGCTGATTTGAAACCATATCTCGCCTCTGTGGTAACAACTGAAACATTCGTATCTGCAACAAAGTCGGTCCCAGTGGATATTGTCCACCCAACTGGGAGAGCGGACTGAAATTCAAAAGAACTATTTATAAGTCTATTTCTTGCTGAGAAGCCGCTGGTGCTTCCTGAGTAATTTATTTTGTCATAAGTAACCGCTTCGTCTTTCAAATGTACGGTGGCGACGCCACTGCCAGCAACAACTGTGGCTCCGGAGGCAACATAATTAGAACTACTTCCGTCGTAGAGTGCTAGTTTTGGAGATGTGGTCACGCTGTCTGCAAACTTGTTAGCAGAAACTTGCCCGTCTCCAATCATTCTAGTGCTGATTAGGCTGTCTGGAATTGCGCCGTCCAGAACAGTATTCGTCACTATGTCTATTGCGCCACCTAGAGTGTAGTTTCTTCTGTATATAGAATCTGTGTTGACTAATACACTGTCTCCGGCCTCGTTGGTTTGATAAACTATCTTTCCATTGCTGTCTGTTTGGATTAAACCCAAGGGTATACCAGCGAAGTTACTCACTTCGCTTTTTAATATAGGATTCGATACCACAATCACGCCTGCTGTGTATTGTCTTACTGGCTGATTCTCTCCTGTCTGTATATTCTTGGCGCTGTAAACCACGTTTGGAGAGTTTGGGTTCGGGTCGATGTTTTGACTTACCGTCTTGACGTAAATTAAAAGATAAGTTTGATTCCCAGTAACCACACTTGTGGGTGTTAATGTTGTGATTGTCTGGGGCGTATAAATTATCCCCTTTTCTCCCCCACCCAATCCATTCTGAGAGTTGAACAAGCCGCCGTTGTAAAAAGAACCAGCGTTTACGACGAGAGAAAATCCATCCTGAGATGGAGAAACCTCGAGACCAGAGATGATTCCTCCCTGCTGATTGCTTAAATCAATTTGGGTTTCGTTGATTGCCTGACGATTACCTAGATTCAAAAAGTCTAGGTCAATCTTTCTAATAATTTGTCCAAAGAATGTGTTTAATTGCTTCATTGATAGATTCCTTTACGATTTTCTTAGGATTGACGAAACCGTTGTTTTATATACTTCGCTGAAATGTTCTATTCCAGTAGCTGGGTCGACTATTGTGTCTAAGTTTTTTAACGCAATTCTTAACTGTAAAAAATTAAAATCCTTATCGTATGGCACATAGCTGGGGGAGTTCAAAATAGGCAAGGACCAGTATGACCATGCGGGGTCGTTTGCTCCAATCAATCTTGTGTAGTTAAGGGCACTTCCGGCATTAAAAACCGTAACATTGGGAGGGGGAATGTTTAGGGTGTCGTTCTCGCTAGTTAGAGACCTCCCCACTGTCATCCTATACAACAGAGCGTCTGTTTCCTCGGGGGTGTTTGACAATATCGAGTCATTAGTGTCGTCAAGCTTATATCTCTCGTTTGTGTCATAGTTCCAAGGCAGTTCATTACCGACTCTTACCCTAAACTCTACTACAAACTTATTGAGAGTATTCCTGTTGATATCTAAAACAAACTTGTCTTCATTGTCTATCCAATTTACCTGATACCAACTGTGTGCGCTGGGTTTTTGAAATATTTTAGAATAGTAAACTCCGTCATTTGTATATCCGCCAGTGGAGTCCAGAAACACATCCTGATTGAGGATTGTGACTCCAAAAACGGAACTTTCGATATCAAGACCTAGAGAAGACATATTAGAGATTCATCCTTATACCAAGCAATAATAAAGAGCTTGAAAAATTCGAATACGGCTTTCCGTAGCCCGTAAAAGCCTCAACGTTCTGAGGGTGCAAAACTGGAACTAAATCATCGACATGGCGTGAAAGCCAAAGATATGGACTGTCTAGTGATGAGGCAAAACCAGCAGAGTAGCGTCCCCAATATGCCAACTTTAAATCCAGCCCTCCAGTGACTCTTCCATCATAGAAGAGGCTTATGCCGGGTTTGGCTGTAAATCCTTTATTCTTCACGACCACTGCTATCTTGCCATCTGCGTCCGGCTCCTTCACTATGAGGCCGCCCTCCACCGGAACATATACTTTAACGATTTTCTCTTTGTCTCTATA
>Ga0307377_10003296_pt1 | contig 18354 bp, 23 predicted proteins | sample TR3MG_FD_202535 | JGI IMG/M metagenome (GOLD analysis project Ga0307377, IMG submission 202535) | Soil microbial communities from Risofladan, Vaasa, Finland - TR-3 | ecosystem: Environmental > Terrestrial > Soil > Coastal area > Acid sulfate soil | place: Finland: Risofladan, Vaasa | collected... | reverse complement strand
ATCTTACGACCACTTGAACCGTAACCGATCTTACAAAATCTAATACCTCTACATCAGATACCGGTGGTTGGGGGGTTGTTACTTCAGTTGGTACAGGAATAGTTTCTGGCTTGGTAGTATAATCAAAATCTTGTGTATTTCCTATACATACAAACATTAATATTACTATACAAACTATAAATATCCTTTTCACTTGTCATCACCTACTTTTCATTTTATTTTTTTTCCTTCATTTCTCCTATTACTTTATCAATCATCATTTTCATAGTTTCCTCTATTTTTTCCGCCTCTTTTATTTTTCTTTCTTTTAATGCTCCCATTGCCACTATAAGAAAGCGTGAACCTGCGAAGTAAAGGAAAAGACCAATGACAATTCCAAAAAGTAAATTATTCATGGTTTACCTCCTTCCTAAAATTATTTATTTAAAATTTTGAACATATCATCTTCCAATTTTTTTACTCTTTCCTCTACCCACATCAATCTATCATCAAATTCAGACCGATAATGGTTAAGTCCATGCCAGTAAGTATGAAGTTTCATTTTTTCAGTTACGGGTAGATTTTTAAACCAATCATTTAATATACTCTTTTCTTCTTTATCTTCATACATTTCTTTTATGTCTGCCATATCAACAGTCTTGTCGCCAGATGTAATAGTTCCCCTTCCAAGAGAAACGAGTGGTATACATAACAAAACTAACAATGCGATAATTAAGATAATCGTAGTAATGTCGCATTCAATCTTCAGTAATTTCATTACTTGACCTCCTTTAATATGTTGTATATTTTTTTAATTCGTCCTGTGTAGCTGGAGTATACTGATAGGGTGATGTTGTTGTAGATGTAGGTGTAGTCTTAACTTCCAGCCTTGTCTGACTTTCCAATATCTTATTTACCGTAAATTTCATCTGTGAGGAACAAATCAGGCAAAACAACAGAACAAACACTAACACGATAATGACGAACATGTAGGTATTGATTTTCTTATCTAAATCTAATTTCATCATTTACCTCCTTTCTTAATATTTTCCTATTTTCCTCATTCTCTTTAACCACTTATAACATGAACTACTTTTATCTCTTTTTGCTTTTGCAAGAACTTTCAATCCCAACTTATAATCCTTGCCTCTATGAGTAACCTTGAGCCAGTTTATATAATCGGGATTTATTTTTAATTCTTCTTCCAACCATTTTTCATATGACCCTTTTGGTTTAAGCATCTTATCGAGATACCCAAGGAATAATGCTATTCCTACACAAAAAGCTATCAAAATTGGAAGAAAATAACCTATACTACTACCCATTTACATATTCTCCTTTATTCTTTGCCAAAAAAAATAGCCACTTCAACAGGCTTTCGCCCATTAAAATGGCTATCTAGTAGCTCTAATTTATTCAATTTTATTAAATATATCATACACTACTTTGTTGACATTGTCAACATTATTTTATTTCTTTTCATTCATCCTCTGTATCTCTGAAGTTAATTTGTCTATGTTGTGGACGAGATGATTGCTGATTACATTTGTTAATTGATCAACTGATTCTTTCACCCTCACTGTATTATCTGAATCTTCTTTTACTATTTTTCCTAATTTTGGTATTTCATTTTTGAACATATCCATAAAATTAATAACAAAATACTTAACCAACCATACAATTAAAGCAATCAATATTCCTGATATGGCTATTGCTCCATATTTTGATACTGCATTGATAATAATTTCTTCCACTATACTACCCACCTTTCTATGAAATAATAATATGATCCTTACCTTCCAGTTGCCATAACATATAGCCTTCTACTGGATGCCTGGCTACCACTTTTACCAATTGATATTTATCGGCAAATTGAGGATTATTTATCGGTACAAATTTATATACAATCTTCATCAGATTATCTTCGCCATTAAGAGAGGCTACCCAGGACTGATTGCTAAAACATTTCCAGTTAGACTCCGGGTTAATTTTATATACTGTGATAGCATGTCCATAATTTTCCCATTTTTCTATTAACTGATCACCTACCTGCACCAATATCTTCTTTTTCCAATATACTTCTATAAACCAGCATAACCAGTAATTACACCATTCAAAAATATATTGATTATGAAGTTTTGCAAACCCATCGCAGTCATCCCGGTACTTTCCATCAGGATCAGGATTACCTTCTTCATCCTTCAATATCAAGAATTGTTCAGGAGGCGCCCAGTGATCTATTTGACCCCAAATTTGCATATCTGAAGTCCACCTGAACAAATATTCCCCATTATCTTTTTTCTGAAATAATATCAAATATAGCTTTCTATCACTTACCTCACCCTTCTTTATAGGCAACCTTTCTAAAGTTTCATTCCAGAGGTCAATCTGTATTATATAGTTGTCCCATTCTCCTGAATTATGATTGCTTGGTATCCATTTTTTCTTGTTCCAATCTACTAATGGCACATACCAATTTATTGGATAATAATCTTCCCATTTTGGCTTATCGGGTTCAGGGTCGGGTTCAGGATTAGGAGGGTTAGGTTTAGGCTTACGTCTTGATAAAAGCAAAATTATGATACCGATAATCACGAATATAATTATTATTGACATGATATCATCTCCTTAATTTGAATTAAGCAACGAGTTCCACATTAACCTGTAAGTTTCATCGGCTTTTAATACGTTATAACCACTAATCCAGTCAACATCCGCATACATAAAGAAGTATGCTTTAGTCATTCCCGATGCTATAATATAATCAAGCATTTCAGTAATACCTGCTGCCTGTACTTCTTCATCTTCGGAGTAAGCATCTATTCCCTCAACCGCAAGGTTAAACTCCGTTAAAGCAATACCATCTGCCCCGAAAGCACCCACAAGAGCATCTATATAGGCTTTCCAGGGTGCTGGATTCCCGTCCCATTCCATGTAAACGTTAGAAGCAAGAATATCTATATCTCCCTTACCCGCTGAAGTCCAATCGGATATATGATCTTGTCCGCATGAATACCAAATTTTGCCATTAGTAAATATTGTTTGCACTTGTGTAGCCAAAGTTTTAAGGTTGACAATTAATTGTGCTTGCGTTAATGTAGTCCCATCAATATAATATTCTAATTCATTTCCAATTTTAAATTCAGATATGCCATTATCTTGTGCCCACTGTGCAGCATCTAAAACATTCGCTACATAAGTACTCCAGTTAGAAGCAGTTAAGATTGGTTCAGTTTGAGTTACCCCAAAGTGCATTATTGCACCTTTGGCAATGGCCCTTAAAGTGGCATTCTTTACTTTGTTATATCCTGCCGTAAAAAGTGGGTCGCCTGACTCGGTTTTTATATGAGTAATACCAACGGCAAGTAATTCGTCTATATGATTATCAAATTCTGTTGTATCATTTGTGCTAAATACATTCATTCCCAAGCCAGACCATTTACCAGGTTCTTCTGTAATTACTGTAATTATTGCCCCAGCAGGATTATATATTTCTCCAACTTTATTTGGCAATAGTTTGCAATTCACTAAACTTATTCCCAAATTAGTTCCACTCAATCGTAATCCATAATCTTGTAATGGTGTATCTCTATCATCATAAGATTGACAATTAGTAAATATTACTTCAGTACCATTTTTAACTATAATTCCACCAATATAATTTGTATCCGAAACATTGTTATTTTTCGAAATCACATTTGTATAACGGACATTACTTGAAGCCGAAAGGTATAGCCCCTCCAGTTGATTTAAGGTTGCAGAACAATTATTAATAGTAATATCACTAACATTAAATATATATATTCCAGCAGCATCCCCAAATGAATACCCTTTCTTGCCATTCCCATTTGCAAATGAATTAGATAAAATGCCACCTTTTTGATAACTTAATACAAGTCCCTGTTCTCCGTTATCCCAACATTGTATATTATCATATATATTATTGCTTACTTGAGATAAATCGCCCTTGTTCCCAGCCTCGTCAAATCCACTTTGTCCGTTATTCCAGACATAAATATTCTGATAGGTATTGTTTTTATTCCTGCCTCGTGTGGCAGTACCAGGATGAAATCCTATTGCATAATTGTCATGCGTATATATATTTTGAAACGAAGAATTATTAACTGCATAACTTGCTATTCCTGTCCAGCCAGCATTTTTTGTTTCTATATTTTCCAATAATGCGTAATCACAATTGTATATCTCTATGGGGCAAAGTTCTTCTACCCCATCTGTTTGGGCATCTCCGTCTACGGTAAGATTTTTAATAGAAACATGGTCAGCATTTATGTATAGTCCATCTGCATTTGCAGTTTTGATTATGGTTATATCTCTACCTTCACCGATTACATTAATCTGTTTTGCAAGAGAAAGTGAACCAGATAACTGATAATGACCAGCCTTTAGAAAGATAGTTCCACCAGTAGGTACAGCATCATAAGCTTTCTTAATGCAATCATTAGCCCAAGGATTACTTTCAGTCCCATCTCCCGTTGCATAATCCTGTGGGTATATCGTTACCCCGGTTCCTCTGCAGGTTCCTCCACGCCATTCACGGTCCAGTGGTCAAATTCGTAATCTGCTGCAGGCACTGCTTCAACTGGTACGGTCATGCCTTTATCGTATTTGCCTGCCCCTGTAATCGTTCCGCTTCCTACAGGATTAACTGATGTAGTCAAATTAAATTTTTTCTTCCTAAAAAAACAACACACTGCTTTATCACCATCCATTAATACATTTATAATACTCATAAAATCATCTCCTTTATTCTAAATCATTCCATTTAGTTATTATTACAGTATTCCATTTTGATATTGTTGCAGCATTCCATTTATGATCCCAGCCAGCTGGTGGTGCTTCTGCTTCAAATCCAACGACAAATGGCTGTCCCTGAAAGGCATAGTCCATTGTGGTTAAATCGATACTATCTTTACTGGGGACACTAACAAATGGTTGCCCCTGAAAGGCATAGTCCATTTTTAATAAGTCTGCTTTAGTTAATAATGCCATCTTGTTACTCCTTAATCAGCTTGAGTTATAGTCATATCTTCAACATATACATTTGCATTCCCCGCTACATAATACGCCCATGCTTCCACTTCTACCACTCCTGCTTCTGTTGGAGTAAAAGTTACTTCTAACAATTCCCAAGTATCAGCATCATCTGCTTTGGTATCGGTTATATCTGCAACAGTCATTCCTGTTAACTGTCCACCAGGACATACCAATTTACCCCCTACATTAGTAGCGTGGTCTTTTTTCATAAAAATCTTTACCGTAACTAGTTTATCGGCAACAACCGCAATCTTAGTAACAGATAATTTAAGGGGATAATATAAATCCCTATTGGTAGAAGTTATCGCTAATTTCCACATTATACCTGTCCCGCCTTCGCGGTCAGTCGCTTCTGAATTGATAGTTCCGCCATCAGTAAATACCCAATGTTGAGTTGTATCTTGTTGAAAGTTAGTAGCATAAATACGATTATTAGAATAGGCTGCAAATGAATTACTGATTTTTGTTGCTTCCGCACATAAGGAATTAGAAATATAATTTGGACTTCCTGGTGTATACCTAATTCCCCCTGTGGTATTCCCGGCAGTTGATATTGATTTCACAATATTATTGCTGCCAGCAGTCAGAATTCCATATTGAACATTATTATTTGCATTTAATATCGCAGTAATAATATTATAACTACCACTAATTTGAACTCCAACAGTACCATTATTATTTGCATTAGATAAAGTAATGATTGTATTATAATTACAACCATCAATGATAACTCCATAACCAGTATTATTATTTGCATTGGATAAGGTAATTATAGTATTAAACCTACTTGAGTTTGAATAACCGCATCCTGCTTGAGCTGCACTACCATTATTATTTGCATTAGATAAAGTAGTTATAGTATTGAAATTGGAACCATAATAAAAAACTCCATAACCACTATTATTATTTGTATTAGAAATATTAATAATAGTATTATAATGACTGGAGGAAAAATAAATACCATAAAAATACCTGTAGATATTTAGATAATTCAAAGTAATATAGCTTTTTGTTATCAGGTATATTCCGTATCCATTCCCATTCAAACCATCAAAGAAAGTTTCCCCTGTTTGAAGTCCTGTATCAATATCATACCCACCTTGAAACTCAATATTATTTCCTAATGTTCCACTATCCATTACTTGCTGAACTGCTGATGAGGCACTTGCCGCCATATCTGTTTTAATGGTTTCCCTTTTGTAGGTTGTTACAGTTTCAGGTGAAGTTCCTGATGTTGAATAACCTCGACCAGCATTCCCTTTGCAATTCGTATCATTGTCTAATAAAATCGTAACCCCATTTATAGATTGAATCCCATACCAACCTTCGTTTCCGCCCTGCTCAAGAGCATTTTTTGATATTAGACTTTGAAGATTTAATCCAGCAGTTGTGCAGGCTATAAAATTATCTACATAAATATATTTGGAAGCGGTAGGTGTAGTTGCTCCTGAATAAATAGCTATTGATTTAATAGCATTCCCTAAATTGCCACCGCCTACTTTTGTGAGAGTTAAGGGTATCCATCTTAATGTCGAAGGGATTGCAGGTATAACAAAGGTATCAACTGCATCAGCTCCAGCCACATCAGAGCATAATTTAACTACCCAAGTAGTTGCATCTGCTATTACTGCCTCATTTTTAATCCAGAAACTTATCTTTTGATAAGCGGATAAATCCAAAGTTCCTGTGGCGAAGTATGCTTGAAGGATACTTTCTTGTGGAGAAGAATCTACCGCAAGTTTCATACAGTATGAACCTTCTTTGCCATCAGTCGCTACTGCCGTTCTGGTAATAGTCGTATCACCTACCCCAGTCCAAGCGGTTTCGCATAAATCTATAGTTAAATTTTGAGCTGCCGCCAAAGTAACCGTCTTTGATAAGTTAGTCCAAGTGCCATTACCTATTGAAACTGGAGCTGGACTTTTGGCTATCCTGATAATATCACCAGGAGCAATTATTGCCGCCGTTGCCCCCAAAGTTAATGTTTTCCAGGCGTTAGCCCAATCAGAACCATCATTAGCATCATTTCCTAATTCATAATCTAAATAATATGTTGGCATATTATACCTCCCCCACATCCATACTTGGACTATATTCCATAATATCGGCACTAATTGCTGTTCCTACAATCTGAATCTGATTTCCTGCTACCGAAGGAACAGTAGATTGTGTTGCTCCTGCTGTAGTAATTGACAAAAATACCGTTGCCGTAGTAAAATCAAAGGCATCATCATCTCGGATATATCCAGAAACCAGCATAAGGCAGGCTTGACCATCGCCTTTTGTTTCAAGGGCAATTCTTCTTGACCGGGCAGTCGCATAAACATCTGCTTTGGCTTTTTTCCATTCTCCTGCTGTCCAATCAAAATATAATAAATCTCCAAAGACAACATTTTCTCCTACTGCTTTACTGTCAGTAATGCCTACATAGGTATGGTCATCACCAAGAGCAGTAGCAATAGACAATTCAGTATTGGTCCCTTCTTCAATTATTCCAGTAGCATTATTGATTTTGACTATTTTACCAGCGGTGAAATCACCTGTTTTGGTGACCATATTTGGAACAGGAATAACCTGTGTCCATGTATTATCTGCAAAACAAACATAAATTTTTGATGTATCAGTCGCAATATAAACCTGATTTTTGGTAGGAGTAGCAGTCTTTGCAGCGTCCAATCCTACTATTATATTGGCAAAGAATAATCGCTTGTCGGTTACTGATGTTGCCACCGCACCCGAAACAACCACTCTTGATAATTCAATGCTATTTGCAGGGATTGAAGAAGTACTTATTATTGCACTGATTATCCCCACTGAAGTCAAGTATAATTTGTAAGTTCCATTTTCTAATCCTGATACATCATATTGTTGCCCTGCCCCATAATAAGTTTCAAGGTTATCAATCGGGGCAAAACCTTTTTCAATATCTAATAATGAGTCATCAACGCCATTAATCGATACTGCAAAAGCTCCACCTATCTGATAGACCACACCGTTGCCATGAAGCCCGGTAATCCATTTAGCGATAGGGGTAGAAGGCTCCTGATTAAGTATATATATCTGAAAAGTAACTGCCCCTTCTATGGCACTATTAGGCAAATGTACTCTTACCCAAATTTTCCTATAACAATTAGCAGGGATATCGCCTATGGCAAGTGGAGCATTAAGTCCTACTGGTTGAAATTCGGTCATTACATCATCCATCATATATATTGTAACTGTATGAGTACCTGTCCCTTGAGTGGTTAAATTTATAGCCGTTCCAGCATTAGCATTCGCTAAAGTAGTGGCTACTTTTATATGAGTTGCATCTACTCGAATAGCATAATATATTGTTCCTACCACTAATGGAGCAGGTAAGCCCCCAGTAGTGGTAAATTTAATTCTTTCTCCTGTAGGAATATCTATATTTACAGTAATTTGCTCAGTATCAACATTTACATCAGTGGTAGCAAAATCATCATAAGTCGCTCCTACTCCACTGGATTTTATTTCAACCCAATGTTGCTTAGTAATATTTTTGACTTCATCTCCATTATCATCTCTGGCACTTACCTTTACAGATATCATTGTAGAAGATTTTTTTATATTACCCTTATCATTCCAGACATGGTATTCCGTACCTGCCTCTAACAATAAGTAAGTCCCTGCATCACCCGTGCCATAATTTATTGCAGATACTTCTGCTGTATCTGTTGCATTCCATATTGAAGGATTTGGATCTGGCATATTATCACCTCACTTTTAAAGAGCTTTTCCATATATTTTAAAACCACAATCTCTAAGAGATTGTGCAAGCCAACTTGAACCACCATTGGTAGAATAAAGCAACTTTCCGTCAGGATAAGGTTCACCATTCATTTTCGCCCATATCCCAGCAGAATGAATAGAGGTTCCCCCTATTATATGCAATATTATTGCATACTTAGTATTGGCTTTTAGATTATATTCAGTTAAATCTACTTTTCGCCATTCTCTATTAACATCAGGATTATCTATTGCATAAGGTAGTGTATCACCATTAGTTTCACCAGACGTAAGAATATCATTTATAGGTATATCATTTTCATTTGCCTCTTTTATTTCTATATAAATCGTCCCAGGCACACTATTACTATATCTTCGAGCAAGTAATAATTCTATATAATTAATGGTATGAGCAGATTCAGTCAAGAATGTTTGTCCTCTCCATATATCTCCATAAGAATAATTAAATAATTGGGCATCTGGAGCAAAATAACTTTCAAATAATTTAATTAGTTCGGTCGGTTTGACTGGTGGCAATATTATCGGTAATTCCTTGCAACCATTTTTATATAATATTCGCACCTTATCACCTACCACTAAATCAGGATTTCTGGCAAGGGTATAAACTTTCGGATATGCTTTTGCTTCTTCAGCTATAAATACATCATAACTGCCATCACCATTGTCAACTGCCACTTCACCGGTGACTACAAATCCCCGGTGGATTATATTTCCTACGGTATTTCTTATAATTTCATTAATCGGTCTTAACATAATTAATCCTCCTATAATTAATAATATAATTAATAATTTCTTCATTTGTTTACACCCCCAATGAATTAACCGTTGCGGTCACTTCTATATACTGTATATCCCGCAATACCCCGCAGATTATCGGTTTTTCTTTAATGCCATATTCAAATAAAATTCCCACTTTCTCACCCACTACATAATCAGGCTCTTTTTCGATAGTAAAAATATTAGGATAGGATTTATCCCAACCTGCAATCTCAACATCATACTTACCATTACCCTTGTCGGCAGTCACTACTCCACTTGTATAAGTGCCTCGATGTTTGATATTACCTACCGCATTGCCCGATGTAGCTATATTAAATCTAAGCATAAAAAACACATCCTATCCGAGTTCTCGGTTTAATTGCTCCGGTTTCTGGATCAATATCAAAAGAAAGCACTATTTCTTCTATACGCCAACGTTCATTATAACCAATTTTTTCATCGATCAATTTTACCGCTTCACCTGATACTATTTTAGGATTGAAATTAACCAAATAATCAGGTTGTTTGGTATATCTATGACTATCCTTGATTCTCCTTTGTCCGATATTGATACATTGTGCTTCGGTTTCAGCAAGTGGATATTCTTCAGTACCTTCTTCGTTAGGTTTTCTTTCTCCGTATTTAGCAATTGAAGCAGGATCGTTTACAATCGCTTTAATTTGAGTACGAACTATAGTAGAAACAACTTCTTCATTAGGATTTTCATCTTCATATTGCTCTTTTCCACCATCAGTCTGCTCTTTCGTTTTAATTGCTATTGTTATAGCAAAAGCCTTTTCGGTAAAAATCCATTCAAGTGTACTTTGAATTTCTCTATGAATACTACAACTTGTTGCACCTTCATTCCATTTCATGGCTCCCCCAGATATCGAAAATGAAATATCCTGTATAGTTAAATCAGAATTTAATTTAGTAACCGAAAATCCATAATCTTGATATTTGGGGAAAATGAATCCCGGTGGTTTGGTATATCCTAAATATTTTGTTGTCACCTTAAAATTAGCATCTTCATAAGACCAGGCAGTCACACTTTCTCCCAAGGCAAAACTTTTATTAACAGTAGTAGTCTGTATATCATATACCGGTTCGTATGGAGGGACTTCTAACTCATTAATCGTTATAACTTCTTCCTCAAATATTGCCCCCAATATAGTTAATTGGTTAATAATTCCTTCTCTTGTGGTATTTAATCCCAATGATATAAACTTATCTTCCCCATATTCCCAGTCAGGAGTGGGATATAAAGTCTCGTTAGTCTTGATAACTTTTTCATAAACCAACATCTTGCCATTCTCATCAAATCTTATTACCCAGCCTTCTATCATCATTTCCTTCTGAATCATATCCCAGATAAACTGATCCTGGAAGGAATGGTCTATCTCCGTTCTACTTCCAGTAGGTACATTCATATTGGTTATACCCGCCTGATTAGCCAAATATCTTATAATCGCCCCCCTGGTTTTCGCGGTGGCTGCTTCCTGTACAGATATAAGAGTCATCCTCTTTAATAATTTCTTACCATAATCACTGCCATATATATTTAAACTATAACCACCGTCAAAATCAGATCTTGTGCCATCGACTAGCCCGGTAAATAGTTTTATTTCCTGTCCATTAACATAAGAAATTATAACTACTTCTTTATCTTCATAATCTCCTACGAGTAATGGTGAGTATTGAAAATCACCTAAAGTAAAGGAAAATAGACTAATCAAATTTTCATTATGCTGGATCATAATTTGGCCTATTAAGGCTTTAGATACATCTTCGCCATCAATAGTAATTTTTAACCTTATGCTTTGCGCGGTGGCCAGACAAGCCCCTACCAATACTCTTTGCACTGTAAGAGAACAATCAATTATCCTACCGAAGAAATTCTCATCATTTTCATTGACATGTAAATCACAATCTATCGCCTTATAGGTAGGAAAATCAACAGGCTGTTCATTTACCGCTAAAAAACAATCAATGACTGTTATCATGGCTTTACTTCCTCACAAACCAAAGTATAATGACCTATATTCATAATCCTTCCGGTATACTGATAATCTTTTATGTTAACTATAAATTTCGGTACATATTCGATAATAATATTGTCATCAACATCTGGAGGCACATCGCCGAATATAAATCTTGCCCTACCGCTAACGTTAGCTTTGGCATAGACATTTCCGGCAGCAGGGTCGGTTAAATCTGTTACCGTTACGGTTTTAGATACACCACCTAGAGTAACTACAGGAACCGGAGTAGCCCCCGACATCTGCCTCTGCGTATAAAAAGTAGTAGTCGTCCCATCACCGGACAGAACTTCTACTATCTGTAAATAATCAATATAATATAAATTGCTTATATGTGCTGCCTCTGCTTTTATGGCCAGCATTTTGCTGTTCACCACATCGGATACCGAAAAACGATAGATAGAGATAGGTTGATTTTCGGTATTTGCATTTCTGTTAATGATTAAAATACCATAGGGAGTACGTTCATATTTTTTTAAAAAATCTTCTTTAGGACTATACCCCGATGGAGTATCTAAAGTGGTTGACCCTATTGTGATTGTGCCTTCTGCCATAACCTATCTCCTTCCTAATGAGCCATTTCAAAGCCTTGACGGCCATACTGCCTTACAAATTCTTCCATAGCTATGAATACCTGTTGCTTAATTTTAGGTATATCGCTATCATTCCGGACTATGGGATTATTAATATTAATATTAATTTCTCTTTTGGATTGATCGTAACTTCTTTGTCCGGGTGGATTGATTTCTTCCCCTTGATGCACTAAAGCTAATTGAGTTCTTGGAACAGACCGAATACCCACTTGATAAGAAGGCAATATTTCTCCCGGCTGTTGAGTAGGAGTAGTACTCGGTATTTCCTGGACATTATAACCTTCCTCTAGCATGTGTTGAGCTTGAGCTGATCCTACACTTGCAATAATCTTTCCATCTTGATAGATATTATATCTTCTACCTGCTATTATTCCTTCTTTTTTATTGAGTAAGTCTATCTCTTTTTGATACCATGCCAATATTTCTTTAATCTTTGCTATTTCTTCATCAGCACTTAATCCTGCCTGTTTAGCTATTTCAATTAATTTAGCTTTTTTCTCATCTAACTGCTTAATCTCTACTTCTCTTTGAGTATGAGTCAATTCAAACATTCTATCTTCTACAGTTTTCATTGCATCAAGAAAGGCATCATACGCCTCACTTACATCATTTAATTTTTTAATTTCCGCACTATGCCAATCATCAGCTATGCCGATAGCAATACCTAAATCAATATATGCCTGCCTTTGCTCATCAAGTTTCTTAATGGCATATTCCATCGTTGTATGACTTAACTCATACATCCTATCATTTATTTCACTTATAGCCTTTGCGAATTCGTCTGCTGCTTTTTTAGCTTCTTCATTTAATCCTTCACCTTCACCTAATCCTGGAGGAGTTATTCCTTCTTCAAAAAAAGCTCCTGCTCCGCCGCCGCCGCCGCCTAAATATTCTGTTAACTTTGCAAAATTACCCTTTATAGAATCAAGTGCTTCTATTGTTATATCTCTCATCCCAAAAAGATTAGTTTTCCAGGCAGCATATAAACCACCAACAGCAAGAATTAGAATCCCAATAGGACCAGTAGCTATCGTTCCTAATGTGCCAAGACCCAATTTTATTTTTACCAGAGAAGGGATAAGAGTACCAGTAGTTACTGCCCCTGTTGCTCCAATCCTAATATTTAGGAGTTTTAAGGCAAATGTAATTGAATCTATAACTGTTTTAGCTTTCATAAATGCTGCAGCCGCCATTAAAATAGGTCCACCCACTAAAGCAATACCACCTAATATAGCCCCTGTCCTTACAATCCATTCTACTAATTTGGGATGTGCCTCTATCCATTTATTCATTTTTTCTACTATTACTATGACTTTTCCAACCAATTTTGTAGCAATAGGTAATAATTTTTCCCCTAATGCTATTGCTACATCAGATACTTTTGCTTTCAATATTCTCATTTGGTTAGCAAAACCTTCACTTGTCCGAGCAAAATCACCTATTGCGTTCTTAGACTGCTCTTGTGCTATTAATAAAGTGGCATAGGCTTTGGCCTGTCTATCAGTTTCAAATCTCATTCCTTGCTGTGTTAATAAAAACACCTTTGCTTGAACATCAGTTTCTAATATAGAAATACCAAGAGATTTAACACTTTCTCGCTCTCCCAATAGTGCTTTAGTTAATGCCCTACTTGCTCCTTCTGCTCCACCACTATAATTCGTAAATGAGGCCAAATCTACTGCTAATTCATTAACCTTTGTTGATAAATCAAGGGCTGCTTGTCCAGTAAAACCAAAACCAGTAAGTAAATCTCCAGTATCAGACAATAATTGTTTTGCTGCTTTCGTGCTTAAACCAAAATTGTCAGTAAGATTTTTTGCTACTTTCATCGCTTCATCTGATACATCTTTAAAAACTACTGCAAATTTGGTAGCCGTTTCTTCTGCATCACTTGCCATTTTTATTAATTTAACACTAACTGCAGTAATAGCTCCACCTACTAAAGTCATGATTGTACCGATAGAGCCAACTTTATTAGCAAATTTAGCTATCCCAATATCGGCTTCGCTTAATGCACCTTTTAATTTTGAGGCATCGCCTATTATATTTACTTTTAAGGTATCTTCTGCACCAAAAGCCATTTAATCACCTCTATGTTTATTTATTCCTTAAACTATGATATAATTACAATTAAAAAATAGGAGGTATATTATTATGAAAAAATACATTTTAATTTTGATTATCTCTTTTATCAGTTTTCTATTGATTAGAAGTTATATAAATTTAAAACCAGAAATACCTACATCCCAATCTGGTGGTGGTGGCAATGCAAGTGCTTTTTCGGAAACTATCGATAATTCAAAAACAAAATAAATTATATATGTATTGTTTCAATTCCCATTTTTCCCAGTTTTATTTTATATAAGACTTCCACATCATCTATGAAATCAACAATTTCATCTAAGGGGATTGACATTATTTCATTGTACCCATAGCCAAAACCAATGGTGAATTTCTTTACTGTTTCTTGCCAATCCCGGGGGTTAAATTTTTTGCTTCTAATTTCTCTATGTATTTGTTGAATCCAGAGAAATCATTGATTTGTTTTCTTACTTGGTCAATTTCTTCTATATCTACTAATTCATCAAATTCATCAATGGTTATTTTAAAATCAGGATTCGCTTTTTGTAAATTATAAAGAATGACATAAGTATCAAAATCTAAAGCATCTAATTTGTTCTCTGTTCTATATCTCTCCATCTTTTTAACATCTTTATATTTTAATCGACTTATTGTATATTCCTTATCTCCAATCTTTACCTTAGCCATGATTACTCCTTTCTTTTTTTTAGATAATTTCTTTAATACGCAATCTCTGCATTGATCAGTGTAAACAATGCGGCATATTCTAAATCTGTATCAAATTTCGCCTTCCCAGTTACTGCACAGGTTAACCTTCCCGGTCCACCGATATTGATAGGATAAGCAGTATACTTTACTCTTGGTAAATCAATCTGTAGGGTATATCTAAATCCAGTTTCAATTTCGTTTTCTGTCCCTTCAAATTTTACTTGGAAAGCCCGTTCTGTTCCTAAAATGAATAAATCAAATTCGGTCTGATCAACAAATTCTGTTACAAAGTTAATTGGCATATTCCGATATCCGTCTCTAATAATCTTTCTCGGTATAACCGTCTGGTTGCAGGTATAATGACCCCTGCAGGCGTTATCGATTGTTATTCCAAAACTTTCTATATCATAATCGACAGTTCCTGAAGCTCCCACATTATCTATAGTGATAGTTGCTTGATTCCATGTGAATGGATTAGTAGTTTCCAAACCTACATTGGTTTTCACTACACTTCCCAGATTTTTAGCAATGATTCCACAGGTAGCCTTCAATATCTTTTCGGCTGTACCGAAACTGAAAGCCAAAGTATTTACTGCTCCGCCCAAGAATTGGAAGGCATCCCCTTGATCCCGGTAGACTTCCAAGGTATAAGGGTTAATCGGACAATCTGCATGAAAATCAGTCTGTCGGGGTGTAAATGTCCACTTTTTAGCTGTGCCGGCAGTGTAAGCTCCTACCCTTCTTAAATCGTCAATGTGTATAATACATTCAGTTAAATCTGTCACCATTTTTGCTCCTACAGAAATAACCGCATTGAAAGTATTCATGGCATTTAAGATTGCAGCACCTGCTACCTCATCTCCAGGTAGAGTGGCAGTAGCCATAGTAAGAGTTCCAATTGCTACTCCAGTAAGAAGATAATCTCCGTCACTAGTATCAGTACCTGTAACGTGGATAGTATCTCCTACTATAAATCCGGCAGCAACAAAATCACCAGCAACGGTAGTGATAGTATCATCACCACCACCCCCATCTACGAATGCAATATCCGACCTGCTCATATAACCTAAGGGAATGGTACATTCTTGCCAAACCCCGGCTACTAAAGCAGGTACATTAGCAAATTTAGGAGTACCTGTACATCCGGCAATCTCACCTAACATAAACTGTAAATCTCCAAGGGCGCAATCCTTGTCACATTTGACCCATACTATTAAAGCAGTATCAAGATGCATATCAGTGGATGCTATCAGTTCGGTAGCTAAAGTCTCACCAGCACCAACTCCAGCAGTAACGGTTAATTTAACTGCACTACTGCCTTTCTTTTTATCGGCTGAATCTATCCCCGAAATAACTCCAGCATTAACACCTTCCACCTGATCCCAAGCATCCTCGCAATCTTCTAAAGTTAATACGGTAGCATCGGCTGCTACTGGCCCGACAGGTACATTAATATTACTTCGCAAGATATGGCCGATACTTGCAGGATGTACTTCTAAAACAACATCACCGGTAAAAGCACGTTCACCCTGATAGGATACAGGCTCATCAGCTACTGCCCTTTGTGCAGCAGATAAAATTTCCTCAATATTCGGTGTTAATGTTTCAGATACAAATGGTAAAAAACAATCATTATCAGTTAGTACTCTCTCACCCCAAGTCGTCTCTTTCTTTATTCCTATATGTCCCCTTGCTCCAATTGGCAATTTAATCATCTCCTTTCTTTTTAAATTTTTTTAACTTATTCTTTTAATATATTCCACTAAAGTGACTGATATTCGTAGTCCTATCTCTCCTTTAGACCCGAATACAAATCTGGTATTGCCTATTTCACCCAAATAGACATATCCGCTTAACTGCAAATCTGCCCTTAAAGCTGCCCTCATTGTATCGGTTAGAGTTATAATACTTTTGCAGTTGGCAACGGTATCCTCAAATTTTACATAGATTACAATTTCAACAGTATACTTTTCATCTCTTACGGTCTGCTGGGCTATTACTGGAAATTTCTCATCCAATAATGAAGGCGCTCCCACACAAGCCACAGGATAGGCGCTATATCCCATTTGATCGCCAAAATATGTGCCCTTTAAAGTGGCATCGTTGTTAACCAGGTCAATAACTTTATCAATAATATCGGCTAATCCCATATTTCACCTCCTTTAAAATACTTTAGTAAATCCCTTAAAAGTATCACTCACAAATTCGGTCAAACCTTTATGTAATATTATCTTGACCTCCATTTCTTTATCTCTTAAAGCAGGCTTTAAAAACGGATAATCTTTTTCATGCTTTCTGGCATATTCGACTATTGTACCTACCTGTGCATTCCTGGGAATTAACCGGGTAGCAATAGAAGCTCTTAATCTGCCAGTATCGACATGGGGGGTCTGGTATATCTTGGCTGTCCGTTCCACTAAATGGCCAGCCTCTAATAAGGACTTGTCGATCTTGTCCTGAACCTTCTTGCCCGCACTCCTAAATTTCTCGGCTAATTCCTTGCCTTCTTTTACTTCCATTTTAATTTCCATTATCTGATCACCCTTTCATAATGAAAAAGATTATCGAAAATAGAAACAATCCGAAATAAGCTAATAAGAATTGAAGCATTTTAAGTTACCTCGCATAAAAATATCTCATAATAATCAAGCCAGTCACTTGGTTTTCTTTTAACTAAATATTCATTGCTTCCATTAACTATCTTGTCATCGGTTTGTATATCCTCACTACTCCAGCAAAACATTCTATGGGTTATGTTAGTTCTAATAGAACTACTTAAAGCCAAAGAGTCTTGAGGTTTCAATGTATAAATACAGCATCTTAGATTGGTCTTTTCATCAGCCCAAGCCTCGACACTTGACCCAGTTGCCGATGCCTTTCGCTGTAAAGTTACTGATTTGTTGAAAAACTTTTCCATTTTCTACACCGCCCAGTTGATATACGTACTTAATTCCTTCCTTATATCCTCAACAATATTGCTTTCTCCAAAATAGGTGATACTATGAGGTCCCAAACTTTCCGATTTTACATCCCTATCTTTGTCATATATTTTCTTGACTAATCTTAAACAGCATTCCTCTATGTCATCGGGGATAGTCAGCATAGTAGTCTTGTAAGTCATCCTGATATTCTTATGCCCTTCTGGGAACCCGGCACTATAATAGATATTGTCAACATCAACTGTAAAATTCTCTCCGTCAATTTCTTCTTCGTTGATCCATAATCCCCTAAAGGTGCTGATAGTCACGTCATCATCATCGGTATCGGCAACAATAGTATCGGTAAAAGTTAAGACAAGGGCTGCCACTCCGGCAGCTGCAATAGTCAATAATCCCGAATTTTTATTACTATTCTGGACTAATACCTTATCC
>Ga0307377_10003295_pt1 | contig 18354 bp, 35 predicted proteins | sample TR3MG_FD_202535 | JGI IMG/M metagenome (GOLD analysis project Ga0307377, IMG submission 202535) | Soil microbial communities from Risofladan, Vaasa, Finland - TR-3 | ecosystem: Environmental > Terrestrial > Soil > Coastal area > Acid sulfate soil | place: Finland: Risofladan, Vaasa | collected... | reverse complement strand
ATTCTTTATATGAATGATTCCCATAGAGTCTCGGACAATCAATAAAGGACTATTATTAACAAATACCAAATGCCAAGAACTGCCAAAAATTGCAGACTCATCCCAGATTTTCTGAGTTCCTTTATATACACCCTTCCCAGTCAATGAGTAAATCACTCCAAAATCCACATATACCCTCTTAATCGACTCAGGAACCCTCAGAGCCTCATTCGTGTCAAAGTTCTCGCTCTTCCGAATAATCGTAACCGCTCTCCCAGTCACCGCAACCGGGATGGTTGAATCCGCATAAGGAGGGACTGAACGATTATTATTCAGAAAAATATCACGATACCAATCCAAATGTCTCTTAGGAATCACCGAGAAATCATTACAAGATGGTGGCATAGTCGCCTTAGAATCAAACACCGAGACTCCATCATCCATACGTTAATTTAGTACCACAATTCATTCAATCTACTTAATTATACTCCACTCACCCCCTTCATTGGAAGTTTACGAATAACAATATGAAATCTTCTCATATCATCAGGGTCAATACAAAATGGTTCAAACTCCAATGCCATTTTAGCGACCACCTCAGTCGGAACTCTGTGAGCATTACGCTTAATACACGCTTTAAGCTGAACAATAGTTTCCACACCAATCTCAATAATCTCAATTTTATACCCCATCATCAAACCAAGGTCAATATAATTCTGACACTCCCATAAATGAATCAAAGTATTATCAACCACAATCGTATTCTTCTTACAGCCATTATTCATGGCTTCTAAAACTTTGCCATGACACCATGCATGCGCCTGACCCAACTGGCTCGGATTGAAATCATAAACCTTTTCTTCTGGCGGTCGAGGGATACGCCTCAAAGCAGGGCTCTCAATATCCTCACCGCTCCTCATAAAAAACCCATCAGCAGAACAAACAATAGCTTCAGGATATTTATCGCTCACATAGGTACTCTTACCAGACCCTGATGGTCCTCTCATTAAAACCAATCTCTTCATTCAATTCCTCATTCAATCATTCAATCAATTATTAATTATAGCACATCGTTGTGAGTTTTACGAAACTTTTTCAAAATTTCCTCTCTTTCTTCATTAAAGAGAGGCATACAACAACCTGCCCCAAACGCAGGAGACATATGCCAACGGTTGCCATCCCTCACAATCTCATCAAATTTTCCGCACTCGTACTGTTCATTCTCATCTTTCTGGAGGAACCGACAAGCAGGAGAGTCGTCCCTGCTTTCACCGTAGCCACATGGAGATTTATTACAACACATCCCCGAACGGACACAGGGCTTTGCTCCTTCATATAATGGCAATACTGTGGTCATGGTTTTACCGCTTGCTCCTCCATTCATCAATGGCTTCTCTATTCTTTTTACAAAACTCCAAACTATTCTCTCGCAAAACCCTGTTAATAGTCCCAGTCGAAACATTATACATTCGAGCTATCTGGCTCACACACTGATGGGAAGAAAATTTAACAATTTTCTGTGTAGACATATGATAAATAGAGCATATATCATCAATCTCCTCAGGAGTATCCAACTTTCGCTTTCGAGGCTTCGGCTCTGTAGGATTCTTGGGCTTTTCCTTTATAGGATAGCCAACCATAAAGGTCATTTCCTGAGCTACATTATCAGGACAGGAAAACTTAAAACCCATAACTTCTGCCGATTCACCGGCTTTTAGCTTCCTGCGAATAACTATGTTCATTCCATCCATTAACGGACTACCTTCTCAATCTTATCACAGATATAGACAAAAGCCCTAGTATCAATAAACTTTTCCATCAGATAGGCTCCAAACCGCACTCCAATAGCAATTCCAGTTAAAACCCCACAAACAAGAGTTGTACTCATTAGCAGGTAAATCATTCCATCAGTTAGCTCATTCATCTCAATTCCTCAGTTAGGATTACATTAACATATAGCATTTGCATATCATTTTTACGAATTTATTGCCATTTCCACATACATTTTATCCCCCTCTTTAGACTCAATACCTAAAGAATCAGACTTTCCAAACACTTGAGCTTCCCATCTTCCTTCTTTATATACCCCACCATCAGGATTCCATTGAAAGCTGCAAAACCCGGCACCTTTAACCTCAGACTTCACATTGGCACCTTGACCTAATATGGCCTGTGCCACCTCCCTATGCGAGAATGTCCCTCCCATGAAGATAGCATCCTCACAAATGATAATATATTTCATTCTCATCCAAATCTCTCCAATACAAGCTCCTTCGCTTTCTCAACAGAGAGAATCTCCCCCTCACTGGCGAAATCATCTTCCTTATCTTTCAAGAAATTCGTCACCCTTCCGATGATTGGTCCTGGACTAACCCCTAAGACCTCCATAATCTCTTTGCCATTCAAGACAGCACCTTTCGCCTTCATAGGAATAGCACTTGCCTCCTTGACCATCTCTCGAATCTGAGGCACATGATTCTCCACAGGAAGATTTCCCAATGAATCGGCCTCAACCAAGTCAAGCAACAAGTCAACTTTATCCCCTACCTTACGCATCAGTTTACGCACCGACTTCATCTTTAAGCCATCTCGAACAAGAGCATGAGGGCGCATATGATGCTTCACCGTCAATGCCACATCTGAAATCGTATTGCTATCAAACTTCAAACGCTTCATGGTATCAGTAGCCATCCCCTCTCCCACATCTTCATGGCCAATAAAGGTAATCTTATCACCCTTTATTTCCTGAGTAGCAGGCTTCGCAATATCATGAAGCAATGCTCCTAACTGATGCGTTACTGTAGGCTTAGCATTCTTGACAACCAACATCACATGATTAAAGACATCACCTTCCATATGGAAACCACGACTCGTATCATGCTCCACACCACGCATGACAGAAATTTCAGGTAAGACCTCAGGAAGCAAGCCCAACTCATCCATCAATTCAATTGATTCAGCCAGTTTACCCATCAACATCATCTTAATAAGCTCATCTCGGACTCGCTCCGCCGATACAATAACAATTCGCTCTTTGCTTTCCCTTACCGCTTCTCGCACTCTATCAGATACCTTAAAGCCAAACTTAGCTACAAACCGTACCAAGCGAAGCATACGTAAAGGGTCATCACTAAATGTCTTGCGAGGGTCTACCTCTGGATGACCATCCAAAATTCCATTCTTAAGAGCCTCGTGCCCATTCGCCATATCTATCAACAAGCCATTAGACAAGTCACGCATCAGCATATTAATAGTGAAATCCCTACGCTTGACGTCCTCCTCCAAGGTACCAAAAATGGTCATCCGTTGGCGAGTAGTAGGGTCGGGAAAAGATTCTTTTTGAGTATCAGCAAACTCAATAACCGCACCCGCAGTCTTAAATTCGCCCACATTTTTTTTGAAAGTAATTTGGTGAATGGGGTATCCTGCTCCCATATTGTGAGGGTTGGTCACCTCATCTGGAAAACGGTCATGGATAAATTGAGCCAGTTCACGAGCCCCATCGGGCTTCTCAACCACAATATCAAGGTCTTTGCTTTCAATCCCTAATAGCCCATCACGAACAAATCCACCCACTGCAAAGGCACTATGTTCAAAAGAGGTTCCCTTTAGAACCTCTTGTAATAATCTTTCAACTTCCTGTTCTGCTGTCATCTAAAAATCCTTAAGTAGCCATATAAAATCGAGAATAATCTTCCTTGCTGAGAAGAGTCTTAGCCAAACCCATCATCTTTTTATATAATGAATATTGTTCTACGCTATTATACGGGGTCAGATATCCACTTCTTTCCTGAATAGAGGAAATCGTCTTGAATTTTTCCACCAAATCATCAGCTCCCAAGACTTCGGCACACTTCACATATGCATCAGAATGGCAATTAAGGGCAGTCAATTCTGCTATTTCTTTCAGGTCTTCTTCATTCAATTCTATCAATTCCATTATAAATTCCTCACTTTATAGGATTAAACTCACATTAATCTATAGCATTTCTAGGAGGAAATTACGGAAAATAATTGATTATTTTTCAACTTTTTCAATAGGAGGCTCAAAACGTACCAAATAAGGAAGAGAAACAATCTCAACCTCATCCATATCATCATTAGTCAATGTGGTTCCATCATCCTCACAGAGCTCCTTGTAAGAACCTGTCTTATTCCCAGGGCAGATACTCAGCCCGTGCTCCCAAGCTGCCTTCCTGTTCGAATAAACCCCCACGGCACCCCACTCTATGTTCTGCACTACATACACTGTCTTACTGCTCACAAGGCAACTCCTTTCATTTTACACCCTATAGCATTTAAATCACAAATTATTCCATCGCCCCTTCAACATAAGGATTCATAAGAAGTAAATGATTAAGAGTTAGCACCCTTGACCGAATAATTGAAGTAGTCGGCAAATCTTGGGCATCTATCCATAACTCAGGGTCTTCCTCGATGCATTCATGCAAGCCTTCATACTTCATTCCAGCTTGCCATAAAATGATAAACTCCCTTTCAGGAGCTTGTCTTTCTAAATCTATTGTTACAGTATCGCCCAAATCCATACATGTTTATTTCACCAATTCATTATTGTAAACAAACAGACACCCCTCAGGACATAATCTTGACCCAATCTCAATCAAGCAGGCATCTAAACTAACATCTTCATCTACATCTATAGTGTAAATAACATTTTTATTAACTACTCGCACCCTCCATTGATATGAAACAGAGTGCTCTGGAGATACTCTAATAGGAAATCCCCACCTTGATTCCTTCCCCAATTCCTCGGATAAAACAAGAAGACGACTATAAACGAATCGTGCTCTCTTCTTTCGATTCTGTATCTCTAGGGGAACCAAAGGTCCAAAATTAAAGGTATCTTGTAAAGTCATAAGAAGGTTTAATCTGGCTATTTAAATACTTACCCTTTGAATCAGAATTCATAAAAGTAAGATACTTAGCCAACTCGACCTTCAAGTAACCATAGATACCACTGTTCTTAAATACCACAAACATTTCTGAAGGGGCGTCATCAAACTCAGGCAACCATCCAACATGACTAATATTTGAACTATCAACAGGAGAGAGCAATATCTGAATCTCTCCATTAATAGCCATAGCAGCATGTAAATTTTCATAACCACTCACGATTGCCTTACTCACTTCATCCTTGCTGTTAAGCTCAGTTCCCAGGGCATTACCTTCGGTAAACGCTCTCAATTGTACCTTGTACTTTTCTACCACATCCGACATTACTCTTCTCCTTCTAGTGCAGCCAATTCTTCCCTTAGCTGTTTTTTACGTTTCTCTTTCAGCCTGGAGACTATCTCTTTTTTCTCTCCTTCAGACCTTATATCATATTTTGCGATTGAGGATATTAGTGAAAAATCGACAGGGATAATGGCTATAACCTTCTCTATCAATTCGTATACATCATCTGTCTGCCGCATAGTCATTTCATTAACTCCAGTTGCTTCTGAACAATTTTAACGGTATTCATCGCTGTATCGCAAATAATGATTAACTCATCAAGAGTCCCCTTGCTGCATTTCAACAATGCCGCTTGAGCTCTTTGTAACTCAATAAGATGCTTTAAGAAAACCATCTCAGGGTCTTTATGAATAAGGTCGTAATCTTCCATGTAATAATAATTACCGGCACCATACTTATCCTTAATAAAAGAATCATCAGACTCCAGAAGTTCCTTAATCTCGCTCTTAGTGGTTTTCGCCAGAAGAGAATCATTAACCATCTTAATCATTCCATCAACATGATGTTTTGCTGAAGGAGTCTTTACCTCCTTGTCTACACAACAAAGAGAAGCTAATAAAATCTGCCTTATAGTAAATTCCTTCATTACTCCCACCCCATATCTTGAACTGTATTTTTCATTATCATCACCGTTTGGTCTGACAAATTGAAACGCTTCTGATTAATATCAATAGACTTTATAATACATCCATCATCATGCCTCATAGTGGCAGCCTTCCAATCCGCCAACATCTCAATAATGTCAATCAAATTCATATCCTCAATACCATTATCATGGAACTCTGGATGATGTCGGTTGTTAGCGTAATGATGGTCAAGAGCAACCTGCATCTCTTTTAAACATTCCTTATACTCATCGCTTCCATAAGTTAATCCCTTAAGCTTGGGAGTATATTCGCAAAAAATATCAGCCTCTGGGGCTTCCAACTTTGAAAGGTCATGGAGAGATGCTCTATCCGTCAATTCTTTTACAAATTGTCCTAAATTGTTTCTCACAACCTGGATATGCTCCAAAGTCTCAGCATTCATTTCTTTTACATTCATCATTCATTTTCCTTATTCTTTTTACCCAACAAAAACATTAGGTTTTGCATAACAATCGGGTCAGACAAATCCGCATCATGAGGAACTGTGACACCCTCGTCTTCTAAAGTCTTTCTCATATCAGCCATCATCTTGGCAACAGACTTCTCGCTATCGGCTTTTTCCTCTGCATCCAAAATACGCTTCCTAACAGGTGCTTTCGACTCCATATATTCATCAATATTATATACACGTTTATCCTTAATGGTAGCAATAGTGACATCCTCCAAATCATCATACCCTTCCTCAAGAAGCTCATCCAAATACTCTTCATTATCAATATGGTCATCTATGTAGTCTACCTTAATATTACACCCAATGGTATAATCACATCCTTCCCCTCTTCCATTCATCACTACAACTTTCATCAGTATTCATCCTCATCATACATTTTTAACGTTCCAAGCACATGGCTGCAATAACCACATGTTATTTTACCCTCTTTAGTGGCGTCGGCATCAACCATATCCTCACAATTTTGACAAAAAACTGTCATTATAAGCTCAGAGAAGAGCTCTTCTCCATCCTTTGCCAATCTCCTCTGAAGGTCGGTATTCTCTTTCTGAATCCGAATACAATTATTACAGTTAACCCTACGAGAGATTATATCATTCGGATTATTGCTCATCTCCGCCTCGGCTTGGGGCGACCAGCAGAAGGTCTTCCAGAAGAAACTCGTGGAACACGGGGAATAGGCAATCCATCCTTGTTACATTCAGTCACCAAACGAGGATTATCCGCACCCAATTCCTTAGCCACATCCATCAGAAGACGATGTTTTAATTTGGTCTCTCGCTTCTTTTTAGTGAACGTGATATACTTGAACCCACCACTTGGACCCAATCCGATATCGGTCACCTTCCCATGCTTGGCAATAATCTCCTCAATAAGCACATTCCGCTGAATCAAAATCCAATCAGGCATCTCATGAAACCAGACTCCATATTTGCGCAAATCATCGAACTCAGATGGCTCTACCTCAGATAGCAACTCGTGCCCCCATGCAAGAATAACCCCCTCTTCCATTATACATGGACTAAGTGGCCCTAAATACTTAGCCAGATATGAAGGTATCTTTTGAAAAAACTCTTTACTCTCAGCCATTTGTCAATCTCTGCCAATGCTCCAGAAACATAGATTCCGCTACTATGGGACTCCAAACATTAATCTTAATATCAATCTCTCGCTCATCCCAACCAGGTGGTTTCACCATGTTGTTCACATCTATACCCAATCGGTCTGCTTCAAGTATCGAAATTCCCCTATCTATAAATTCCAACTCCTCAGGAAAATCATTGGAAAGACCGAACTTATCAAAGATGACCTCCAATAAGGCATCCTCAGCCTCCTTAAACCATGGCCAACGCAACTTAATCGGATAACAAACATCTGATATGTATGCTTCCGCAGCATCATGGAGAAGTCCCTTTAAGGCAATTTCTGGAGGAACAAGCTTAGACACGTATACCGAATGCTCTGCTACACTATAGAATTCAGAACAATGTCCATTAAAACGACAGTTCATCGACAATGCATGTGAGATATCAACTATCTCAATATCATCCTGATGAGGATTTAACGGGTCTATAAGCTTGCCTGTGTATGTTTCAATATGATTCATTCTCGCTCTCTATTAATCTCCTCTTTACTCTCTTCAGCAAGCAACTCTCCACGCCTTATATTAATAGTGCGAGGAGCTTCAATTCCTATATGAACTTGCTTCCCTTTAATTTTCATTACCTTAATCACAATGTCATCTCCTATTACAATGTCTTCATTCTCACGACGCATTAAAATAAGCATCTCGTGTCCCCTTTATAATTTATTCTATATTCCTATGTTTCGACCTACTCAAGGACTCCAATCAAGTCCCATTCCGGGTCGCATTCCCAACCACCAGACAAATAATCATTATAACAATTACTATCATAACTCCAAAGAGTCAAAAATCTTACAATATTAGAAGGCTCTTTCTTCGAATTAAGTAAAAGCTTAGGAGACGATGACATCTCATCCATCTCATCAAACTTCTTAATAGCTATCCCAATCAAAGAGTCGGTAAAATTCTCAAACGTTTCAGTATATCCCAATCCCTCCATCACCTCATATACCAATCCAGAATCAAAATGCTCACCCGATTTATTTCCCATAACACAAAAAGATAAACCAATAAAATCATGAATAAAACGAGTATCAGCCTCTGTGAATGTCTTAAACTCTCCCTCTCCCTTCATCTTCTCTTCTGGCTCAGTTTTAACTATCTCCTCAGAAGAACTCTCCCAGTCTCCTAAATGTAAATCCTCCAAACTCTCACCATACACCTCTTCCCCTTTCTTAAATCTCCAAGCGGTCACCTGAACAATAGAATCAAAAGACCCAATCCCTTCACCCTTCTCATTTACAATCTTCAAATCAATCATTTTTCAAACTCTCATAATCCTTATTCAAATAAGCCTCTAAGTTGTCAGGTTCTCCAATACTCCAAAACTCACATAAAGGGTATTCCAAAATTAAACCCTCAAGATAATTATATACAGGACCCACATAAAATTCTCCATTAGGGGCTCGGTCATTAAATTCATACATCCTCTCAGCAGCGCTCCATAAATCCTTTGCCTGACTAAACCAATAAAAACCAATAGTTGCCCTTTCAGATATCCTTTCCTTCTCTCGAACCTCGGCAATTTTCCCTGGATAGTTCTCATCAATTCGCACATAACTATGCCGAGAGGACTTCTTGGTCATTGTAGGAATCCCACCGACTGCTCCCCTACTCTTAAGCCAATCCAAAGCCCAATCCCCATTCCAACACATCACTTGGTCACTATTAGCAATGATAATTTCCTCATCATCATAAATTAGACTCCGAGCCTTTAAAACCGTATCCATTGGACCATCAGTCTCCTCATCAATCTCAACAATAGTATAATCAGTCAACCCCAACTCTGAACAATATAAACCAATTTCATGTTCTCTTCTGGCTATCAAAATAACCCTATCAAAAGAACAACCCAAATTTTGAATAGAATGAACAAACATGGGTACCCCATGAACATCAGCCTTCACCTTACATGGATGAACTTCTTTAAATCGACTTCCCCGACCTGCCATCGGCATTACTACAACTCGCATAATTCCTTATCCTCAGGAATTGATGGAGTCTTTACACAAATAACCTCAACCACATCTGAGACCACGTCTACCTTTACGGCCTCGCCTGGCGGAATAATAAATATCAATCCCTTAGTCACGGTTACTCCATTAACTACCATCTCTCCAGAAATCATCAAATTGTATTCCGTGACTTGATAATGCACATGCGACTCCACTCCTTCCTCTTTCGTGTGCTTCTTATATCCAACTTCAAAATCTTCAGTTTTCAACAAAGAAGGGTCAAAACTGCCTAAAAACCAACCACCTTTAAAACAATCAATATGGTCTATCTTCATCTATCATTCTCCTACACTCATCAATATTATCAGTACAAATAGCATGTAAGCCATAACTATCTACATCCGACAAAGGACATCCTTCTTGGCCAAAGTTAACATGATGCTCCGGCATCATGCAAACAGCAATATTCGCATTTTCTATCTTTATTATATCTAATCCACTGTGAATTAATACATATCCCTTAGAGGTGAATACATAATCATCACTATCGTGCCAAAATCTATTAAAATAACATGGAAGTTCAAAAGCTTCTGAGTTTTTCAAATGGCACCAAGCAGAACGAGAAATATCCGTTAGCCATTCTAAACTCACTTTATATTGTGGCTTATCATGCCCCAACCACCAATCATTCTCAATCTTCCAAATATCAATCTCCACATCATATCCTGTCATAATCGCCTCCTCAACATAAGAGGGATTATTCTCAGAATCAGGGATTGCTCCATTAATATTACCTCTGTGCGATATCCATCTCATCAGCCACTCCATGGTTGCACGTACCCTACCTCAGGATACTTCTTATATTCACTTAACATAATTCCATCTCTTCTTTTCCAGAAAGCATTAACGCTATTACCAAAACAAGGTAATACAAAATTAACTTTCTCGCCCTTTGGTAACACTTTTTTAAACCATCTCTTCATTTGAAGTTCAGCACACATATCATATTCAGTACCATAGAAGCTCCAAAAATCTATCATCTTCCGCAATGGTCCAAAATTAAAATAGTCTACTAAATAGTCTTCCCCCCTCTCGCTTCGATGAGAACACAAGAAAGAGATATTTCCATTCTGGCTAAATATTTCCATCCATTTGTAACGGTCGCCTGGTCCCCTATACTCAAAAAACAAATCATGGCGCAACTTCAAAACATATTCAAATCCCATTTCCGCCGCCTTGTCAAGACCTGCCTTAGTTGAGAGATTCTGCATATTGATGTTACCCTTTCCACTATTCGCAGGAATCACAGATTCCACTAAAGTAATTCCACATTCCCGTATAAAATTCTTACTCTTTTCAGGCTCTGTGGTCCAAGTGCTCCAGATAACATTCGGGTAAGCCCCATAAGTAAGAGAGACTTCAGTGCAAAATTCCGTTGGTCCCTGTATTACAATGCAAACATTATCCATAATCTTATCCCCAATCTACTATTCCTCTTACCAATTGAAGCTTACCAGTTATGGCATCTACGTCTTCTGAGGCTGCCGGACCTATACATAAACTTGTCAGAGTCCCGGCAACAACCTCACTCTTCCCCGCATCTACTTGCAAACCGCAAGGAATTTCATGAACGATACATTGTTCATGAAGCTTTAAAAGCTTATCCTCGCTTTTTACATATACCACAATACAGACCATTCGTTCATTTTCATAATCAAAAGGATAACCAACACGCTGAGCGGCATGTACCGCCTGCGCTATATACTTACCAAGCGATAAATCTAAGTCCTTACGTATTACTATTACCTGTTTCATTCTTCTATCAAATCTTCTAACTTAATAAATTTCCAACAATTAATCCATGCCCCTGAAATATCTCCACCGGTCCCCCCTACCTCCAAACTCACAGAAGGAATCTCATCAAATTCCTCATCAAACATTTCTATCGCCTTTTCTGCGAACTGAGCCTTCAGGTCAACCTCTTTCTTCTTATCTTCAATAATCCTTTCGGCATTTCTTAAAAAAGCATCAGGGTCATCGCCTGCGTATTCCATTTCTCGATGAATATCTCCTCTGGGAATCTGAGAAGTATCATTCATAAACTCCATCAAATTATCAAAAGCCAAATCCCTCTTTACCTGCATAAGCTCAAACAACCATTTGGATAACTGCAATGCCTCCACTGATGCCTCACAGTCTGGCTCAGTCTTCTCATAACTCTTATGTATCTTTTGGTAATGAGCCACCCTTTCTTTAAGGAGCTCCATCTCTTCGGAATATCCCACTTTACTCATTTTAATAGATTCCCTTTAATGTTGGCTTCTTTGAAGACCTCGATATTGTAATATTTCTTATCAGAGAAGTCGTAACCATCCGTTACATAATGATTATTAATCTCAGTAATCATATCGGATACATCATATTGCGGTCTAAACCCCAAGACCGTCGAAGCTTTATCCCAAGCCACCTTATAATTACGAAAGTCTTGAACATCATTAATCTCTACAGCAATCTTCCTATCAGGATGCAGCGACTCAACCTGAGCCTTCACCATATCTGCCACCTGACCAACTGTATAATTATCACTAGCCACGTTAAATACGCCAGATACCTTCTCGGATGCCTGGGTCGCTCTCAGGAAAGCATTACACGTATCCCGTATATCTAATAATGGACGCCAGATAGAAGGATTATTAACTTTAATAAGGCCATCCTGCATCGCACATTTATACATTGTATTGACAATCAAATCAAAGCGCATCCGTGGACTGTATCCACATACAGTCCCCTGCCTCAGACTTACAACACTAAAATCATCAGATTGTTGCTGTAGGACGCCAACCTCCCCCTGAAGCTTGCTCACTCCATAAGGATATTGACACGTAGTTGGAGCACTCTCATCAAATAACTCTTCTTGAGTGTAACCATAAACGCTACAAGTACTCGCATAAATAAAACGTTTATAATCTGACGAACTCTTCTTAAACTCATAAGCGAGGTAAGCCGGAAGGGCAGCATTATAAATATAATTCATAGAAGGGTCAAACTCAGCCATAGGGTCATTACTAAGACCACCTAAAAAGATTAGCTGATTATAAGAACTCAAATCTTTGGAAGTAAGTTTAAATAAATCCCCTTTAACATCTACCCCCTCGTCACCGAACCAACCGAAATCTGCCACCGTCACAAAATACCCATGTTCTCTTAGCATCGGCACCATAACACTCCCAATATAACCCCCTCCACCAGCTACCAATATCTTCATTCTTTGCCTCTCTTTAGCGACTCAAATTTTTCAACATTCAAATAAGTATTTTCAGGAATTGGTGTACTTAGACTATGCCTACTCAATTCCCCAATCTCCTTATCTGGAGATATCGCTTTAGCATATTCATAGACTGACCTGGGCTCTGAATGTCCCACGTGCAAGACTCCAGTTACATCCATCTTAACAATTCGCTTTAACTCCTCGGCAAATTCATCCACTGTTATCCTTCCTGTCATCTGGTCAACGAATGCCTTAGGATAAGGAAACTCATTCTCTCCAAAGCTAGTCCTCACAATTAAGCTATTGTCATAACAACGAACAGCACATTCCCCTCCAAGCTTTGTCCAAGCATATTTATTTATCGGATTAAGGTCATCATCCTCTTCATAGAATCCAGTCTTTCCCTTAAAAACATAATCCGTGGAAATATAAATCAACTTAATTCCCCTGTGCTCGCATAATGTCATCAAATTAGCGGTTCCAACAATGTTAACCAACACCGCTTGAGAAGGCTTCCCCTCGACTTTCGGAGGAGAAGTAAAAGCAGCAGCATGAATGATAACATCAATTGTCTCACCAATCCTATCCAATTCGTCTTCCATGAATGCCAGATACTCATCCATCCTCTCAATATCAGTGACATTAAATTCCTGTCTCGTTGGATAAAGAGCCGCAGGGAGAACCTTCTGCATCGCAGTCCCTAGTAAGCCCGTCCCACCTGTAAATAGAATCGCCATTAGCCCTTCTCACACTTACCATATATGAATCTTCGTGAATCTGAAGCCCCAATCCATTCTGCCAAATTTGGAGCATTACGGTCTTTATCAGTCATCTCCCACTTACCATGAGTCGCCAACTCCAAAGGATTCGGCAACTCATTACCAATCCAATCAATATCAGAGGACAAAGGGCTTATTCCAGACTCATTGCCTTCGCTATAATCTCCCGTACAGAAATACTCTATAGCTGTTGGCTTCGTAAAATAATTACCATGAGCAAATCCAGGAGGAACCCAAATCCATTCCATCTCAGAATTTGAAATATCAGCAGGCATATCATACATAATACCCTTCCCAAAAGTAGGACTACCAATCCGAACATCCACGACCATATCCACCATATGTCCATGCACGGTCCTTACCAATTTTCCCATATAAGGATTCCACTGAAAATGAAGACCCCTCATCACATTAGGCTTGCTGTAACTCTGATTAACCTGCAAGATAGGGCGCTGAGCTAAAAGCTCCAACCCCTCAATCTCAGCAATCTGGCGAGTTTTAAAGGTCTCGGAAAAATACCCTCGGTCATCCTCGAATCCTGAAAATTTAAATACTTTAATTTCTGGAATCGCCAATGACTCCACTACCACATCCTTCATTCTAACCTCTCTTGTTATCGTAAATCAAATGAAGCACTCCGGCTTCAGTTACATAATACTGCATGGCATTTCCCTTATCGTCTCCACTCAGGGCTCGATATTTATCCACCAATAAAGACAAACCGTCCTTTAATTTCAACTCAGGAATCAAATTACCAGAAAAACTTCCACTCATATGAATGAATTCTTTCCCATTATACAACTCTCGACTGACTATAAGACGAATACCATCTTCAAAATCGAAAACATGTTCCTTCTTTTTACTCGGTGCCTTTATTTTTCCTGCCTTGATGTCATCCGTATTATATAAATCTATCACTGAATCACAAAAACGGTCTTTTAAAGAATCAACGGGCTCAGGAGAAAAAGGAATCATTTAATTGGCTTGCCGTCCAGACCAAGAATAGGCTTATTACCACTTGGAGCAATAATACTGTTCTGTTGCTTCTTCATCTCCTCGTTAAGCTCCTCCAAGGCCACCTTGGCCATATCATCAAACTGTTTGAAGGCACCCATCAAAGTAGTGCCCTCTTCAAATGCAAACTCCAAAGGTATTTGCCGGGGCGCAGTCATTGGATTACTCGCACGCTCTTTAACCGTTGCCAATCCTCGATACAAAGGTTTCTTTTTCTTCACAAATTGAGGAGTAAATTCTTTAACCTGCCTCCCCTCTCGGTCAACATAAGTGTCAACTTTTACAATATCAGGACCCTCATCCTCTTTACTCTCTTTTTTCTCAGGTAGCTTAGCCATGTATAAAACCTCTCTAATTTATCAAATTAATGCCATATTATATCACTTCACTCTCTTCTTACTTATCAATATCTAATAAAATTAACTACTTATATCGCCTACGAGCTTCCTCCAACACGGGATAGGCAACCTCATAAGGGCTCTGTCCTCCCAATACATCATTCAATTGGACCCCCCACTCCTTATAAGGATTTCTTTCCACTTTATGTTTCACCTGGGGAGGATTCATCGACCACAACAAATGCTCTACATTCACCTCAGACCTTAACATCCTTAAATCAGACTTATCTTTATCAAACTTGGTCATATACCCCTTTCCCCAATGTTCTTGGCTAAGACTCATGACCCCCTCATAATTAATGTAATGCCCCCTCTCTCTACTTCCCATAAAAGGACATATAAACGTCTGAGTCCTTGGATTAACAACAAATGGATGCTCTGCTCGGAAACCATCATTAGGATGAATCCAAGTCTTTAAGTCCTCAGTGTAAAAACGTCTATTCGCAAAATAATTCAAATAGTTCAAAACATAAGTAACGCATTCGGTCTCTTGGTCGCAATCCTCCAGGAACTGGCGTAACTTCTTAGCTTCATCCGGGGATATTAAATAATCTGCATCAAAATGAATCACCCAATCAGGCTTCGAGGTCCAATAATATCCAAAAAACCTGAACCCATCAAAATGGAATGGTCCTTCAATCGCTCTTATCTTTAAATCACAGGAAACCTCTTTGACTAATTCCATCAATACAGGAATCATCCCATCACCTGTAATCGTTACCACCACAATCTCATCACAACAATGTGACCATGTCTTAATCGCCAAATCCAATGGCAGTCCAAGGTTCAGCACATCACGGGCAGGAACAATGCCAGACACTTTCATTCGTAAATGACTCCCTGACCAATATTCCCCCTCTCCACAATACCTTCATGTTTCTGTATAAGCTTAACAGGGGGAGTCCTCATCTCTATCCATGTGGCAATCGCATCCTTGAACTTTCCATCAAACAACCGGCCACTTTTTTCACGCCTTTTGGTAAATTCTATCATACAATGATATTTTAAGAACTCTTTACGGATACCCTTTATGACGTCCTTGAACAAAATCCCATCCTGGGTCGCCACCACGAGTTCAATAGGGTCATCATCATCATAACAAATAAACCAATCACAACCATGCATATTACCACCAAAAATGGGAAGTCGATAGAATTGGCCATCACTACACTTTACGTAAGTTGCAACTAAACTCATAATAAGCTCCGATAAAGGTCATCAACTGCTTTCTGGTCAATAGAATGAGGCAAAATATTCCTCTCCTTCAAGATGCCCAAGTCCGACTTCAATCCATCCGCCCAATCCATCAACTCATCATAGGTATATTTGCCATTGCGAATATCCTTCAACTGCTGAAGAGGCTCGCCAGTAAATCTGACTATTGGACCATTACCCTCAAGAATACTCTTTCCACTCATCATAATCCGAATACAATGCATGAGATTTTTTGAGTCATAATCAACTTCGCCAGACTCCTGAGTCCGATATCTCGCTTCATTACGATTGTCTTTCCATTCCCAATAATGCTTCCAATCTTTCTGCTTCTTCTTATATTCATTCTCATTGTAAATCAAGAAGCCACGCAAATCCAGGAATTCCTCTTCCTTCGCAATAGACTCAACCACCAATTGCTGATGCTCTCCACGGAACACACCACGAGCATTATCAGTCTCATAAAGCCGATACATATTGTCTGAGTGCTCCAATTTCGCCACTACAAAGTTAGATAAGTCCTCAGGTCTATCCTTCAAAGATACTGGACGGCACGGGAAACCACCAAAATCATCAGCCAATAAATCGGGAACTTTACCTCTTCGCCAATAATCCATCGACTCATCTCCTAACCAAATAACCCAACAAAAATCGGTCTTGCTAGGAGCAGTCTCCGGCTGAGGATTATTTACCCACTTATTCTGTCCTCGTGCCCTCTCCAACTGAGAATGGGCATAGCCAGAAAACGTATGATAAGCCTTCTCGGTCAGGAAAAGTTCCCTATTGTTCAAAAGGACTTTCATCGTATCATCACATTTCGTAATACAATCCTCTGGCATCCACAGAAGCTCAATAATATTAGGATTACAATCAGAAGCCAATTGGAAATAACGCTTCAATTCATAAAACTCAATATCATTCTTTTTATCCCCTACTCGCTCAATAGGCTTCATGGGATTAATAATCCCCAAAGACTCCAAATACCCTTTTGGCATTTTAAAAATACCACGAATATCAATATCCGATTCAGGCGTATTGGTTCCATAGGCTTGGCTACCAGCAATCACTTCAAAAATCTTAAGCTCTTCAATGTCTTTTAATTCCATAATCAATTCCTCAAACTATCTACTGCTTTCATAATCTCTTGGCGGTCTTCATCTTCCTTCTCTTCAATCTCTTCCCACGCATCCGTATCAATAAAATTGCTTACTTCGGTATCCTTATATCGCTCCTTGAATTTCCTTCTTTCCAATTGGATTCCATCCTTGCCTATTCCTGCTCCAAATCGGTATAAACTAATCAATACACCTTCTGACTCTCGGCTATCAAAATAAGTCTCTCTGTCAAGAAAATTAGTATGATTGCTTATCCAAAAATTATCCAGGACATTAAACAAAGATTCCCGTCCTCTAAGCTCCTCCATTAACCCCTCAGAATTAATAGAAGCACCCTCACCAATCTCAACCTTCTTGGTAATTAATTGGCTGCCACAAGAATGACAGAACTCGCCTTTCATCTGCCCTTTACAATCTTTCGGACAACACAATACCTCCGTTTACAACGTTCTACCTCTGTGTATTGAAGACATATTAACTGCCAACTGAATCCTCAATAATCGCAATCTCTTCATCCGTTAAACCGTAAAGCTCGTATACCAATTGGTTAAGATGTTTTTCGATTTCCATACATTTATCAGATAAAACACACACCTCTTCAACCTTCACCTCAAATGCATTAAGCCATCCAATCTCCTCAAGCTCAGTTAACTTATTACATCCCAACTTTTTCATACACTTGTTTAATTCTATTCTGAAATCGGTGAAATTTAACTTGTGCCACGAATCCAATTTCCTGCTTAATTTTGTCAGTGAAAATTTCGACATTATATATTTCTTAAAAGAAGTAAGTTTTTTATCAATTTCAGAGAGATATTGCATTAAGCATGTCACTTTTTCATCTACCCCTTTTTCATCTTTCTTGTCAAATAAAATGATTGGTATTTCGGAAATATTCTTAGTATTGTATCGAAAATACCCGCCTAACTTTTTAGGACAAACTCCATTTAAATGGCAAGTCATTAAATTTGAATTAATTATAGCCAAGAAAGCATAAACATTTGATTCTTTACTTTTCAAAATAACCGCTGGACAATTTGCTCCGCTGAAACATGTATCTTCACCAAGTAATCCAGCTAATACCTTAGTTGCAATCCCTCTAATTTGAATTTTATCTGAAGCAATAAGATTAAAGT